>Ga0080003_1000035_pt1 | contig 98172 bp, 102 predicted proteins | sample JossMetagenome_FD_69206 | JGI IMG/M metagenome (GOLD analysis project Ga0080003, IMG submission 69206) | Hot spring microbial communities from Joseph's Coat, Yellowstone National Park, USA - JC2_E (SPADES assembly) (version 2) | ecosystem: Environmental > Aquatic > Thermal springs > Hot... | reverse complement strand
GTATTCTTACTACTGTTTTTACAACTGAAAGCCTTCGCCTTTTAAGGCAGGGATGAGAAAAGTTTTTAAGATTAAAAACTTAAAATTAAGACAGCTGTTAAAGGGTTATGTGTCACTGAAACATGAGGTATGCATCTACCCCAACTAACAAGTGTAATATAGGAATCGTGTAGGGAAGCCCTAAATCAGGGCCAAAGTGTATATATGTGTCCCTACACATTAAAAACATATCCCCAAGTCCCTTGGATCTGAGAGGAAAGGGCAACTCTCATCGAGGGATAGGGGTAATTGGTTGAAGGCCCAGCCAGTGGTCTACCGCTGGACGAATGGAGCGGGGTGGGTAAAACCCACTAGCTATGAAGTGATGAAAATGAAGGCGGTAAATCACAAACCTATGATACGCCCTAAGGGAACCCTTGTCCTTCAGGGCGGGGAGGAGGTCAGATATGTTAAGAATATAGCATTTAACTTTTCTCTAACTAGTAAATTTTTTTGGATTTGTTGCATATAATATACCTACTATAATAGGCATTTTTTTAAAGGTTACATTTTTAAAATAATTTTTTGCTGACATTACAAACTCTTTTGGTGAGTACATATAGCTAATAGTCTTATGTAAATCTGGATATAAAAGAGCTTCCTTGCCACATCCCATTAAAATACCAGAAATAACTGACAATATGTTAAATTGAAAAAATGATATTATTTTTTCTAAAGCTGATTCTGGCCTATAAAGGTCTAATATAATTAGTTTTCCGTTTTCCTTCAAAATTCTAGAGAATTCATACAAGGCACGATTATAATTTCTTGCATCTCTAAAAGAAAACATGGCTATAACTGCATCTATAGAAGAATCTCTAATAGGAATGCTTTCAAACATTCCATTAATTGCATTTATTCCCTTTATATTGTCTTTAGCAATTTTTGCCATAACAAATGATGGGTCCATAGCAATAATCTGTGAATTATTATTAATAGTTTTAATATATTCCGTAGAAGTGCCAGGCCCGCTTCCCGCATCTATAATAACATGAGAATCTTTAGCCAATAATGCTGTAACTATCCTAAGCTTTTTCAGAGTAAAAAAGCTCATCAATGTGTTTACTTTCTCATAGCATCCTTTTTTAGAATAATTTTCTATCTCTGATATTATATTCTTCCAAAATTTTTCTTCTAATCCCTTGTTTTTAATCTCTAACTCATTATTATTTTTCACTTTTAACTCCATTGATTTTATTATAACAACTGATTTTATAGTTTATTAAAAAAATGAAATTAAAAAGAAAAAAATTAATTATCTTTTGGGTCAGAGGCCTTAACAGGTGCTATTGAATGAGCTGCTTTCTCTAAATCTAATCCTAATAAGTTTTTGTTCCCAGTTTCAAATCCTTTGTAATACCAAGCTATTGTTCCTCCAACTCCTATTAACGCTATTATAAGCATTGAAGCAGCTCCTATGGCAAATGGTAATGGTATTAATATTAATAGACCTGCTATTATAGCTGAAGATACCCAAACTACAAATCTTACTAAAGAAACATACAGGCCTCTTCTATTTGTTGGGAATAATTCAGGTTCTAATAAAGCCCTAGATGCCCATGTTAATTCTACAGGGACCATCAATAGAGTAAACATTGATAATATAGCGAATGAAGATTTCGTTATGCTACCAACCACCCATAATGATGCCCAAAATACAGCTAACATTGCATAGGAAATCATTGAAAAAGTCTTTCTGCTTACTTTTGATGTTATTAATAGACCTGCAACAATGCCAACTACTGTCATAGTAAAGCCTCCTATTAAAGGAACGTATGCTGCAACATTACTGAAATATGCAAATGATGCTCCGTATGTTATATAAACAAACGCAACGTCTTGAACAATCCCTATAAGGATTAATGTCAAAAATCTAAACCTTAAACCAGTATTCGGATTTACTGTTTCAGATGTGTTGTCTATTTTCTTCCATGCTTCCTCCACATTACTCTGTTTTTTAACAGCCCTCCAAGGTAGTGTTTCGGAAGCCTTTAACCACGCTAATATTAATCCGATTGTAGGTGCTATATACATCAAGATTAAAGCCAATTCATAATTTGCAGATGCTGCGATAGCACTATTTATTCCAAATATAAGTAAGGGAACGTATGCCAATGCAACACCTAAATTTCCAAAATTTGGCCCTATAACAAGCAATTTACTCCTGTATTGAGAATTGACGCTTTCAGATATCATAGCTAAGACAGGACTCTCTAAGCCTATAGCGGCCATTCCTACAATTGCAATAGATACTAAGAGAATAACTGTTCTCATAATACCTGAAACAAAATTAAGCCAAATAGGCAAATATAAAATCATACCTAATAGAACTAAACCTGACGACAAAATAAATGCAAGTTTTCTTCCTAATGCATCAGCAATATATCCAGCTAATAAAGCTCCGATACCCCCAAATAAATATGGTAAAGTGAACCCAAGCCATGCTAAATTTGATGGTATGACCTCTGTTAGTGCAGATAACGGACCATAGCTTTCTGCCAATCCAAATACTATCATACCCAAAGATAGTGCGACGAAAGCCGCCCATGGAAATCCTATAGATGATTTTTCTGCCAAATACTTCACCGAACTTAGTCAATTTAACTGACAGTTATAAATTGTTAGCAAACTTCATAATGAATTTTTACTTGGTTAAATAAAATCAATTTTATTGCGCCACCTTAAGTATTATTTATTGAGCTCTTCTTATCGACTAAAATAAAAATAATTGAAGCTGTGAGAATTAAAACCGATGCAAAAAATGAAACAATACCTATTCCAAATGAAAGGTTCAACATACCAACTACAGACGTTATTTCTGGAGCAAATCCACCTATAAATCTTCCAAACATAAAAACAAAATTTGAAGCAGTTGCTCTCAAATCTATTGGATAGTTTTCGCTAACCCAAATTCCATCATATGAAAACAGTCCAGATGATATGTAGAGCAAAGCTAATAGAATTATTATAAAATAAGGATTTTTAGCAAGTATTAACAAGAGACCTGAAATAAGTCCTAACGCCGAAAAAATTAATGTAGTTTTAACTCTTCCAACTTTATCAGATAAAAAGCCGGCTAACCAATATGAAAAGAAGCCAATAATTGAAAGCAATCCTATATTTGATGTCATATTAATTTTTTCAATCAAAGTTGGTGCTATACTTAACAGAGGAACGCTCAGCAAAAATGCTCCCATAACTATTAATGAAAGTAAAATTGTCTTATATCTATATTTGCTTTCAAAAATTCTACTTATATTTGATGGCTTTCTTTGATAAATTTTTAGCGTTTCTATAATAATTATCGATGACATTATGCCAAAGACCAAACTTGCTGTTCCTATAATTAAAAATAGAAGCCTCCAATATTTAACAAAACTATATGTTACAACATCCAATCCAAAACCTACATAATAAAGACCTTGAACTAAACCCCCAAAAGATCCAGTGTATGAACCCAACGTTTCAACTATTAATGAATACGCAACACCGTTTTCTGCATTTACACCAAATCCTACAAAAAACCAGCTTATAAACAGTTCAGCTATTGAACTTGTAAATGAAGAAAAAATGAGAGATAGAGAAAATATTATTATTGACAAAATTGTAATTTTCTTTCTGCCTATTTTATCAGCATATCTTCCTAGAATAAATCCTCCTATAGCCCCTCCTATAAAATCTATAGGAAATGTTAAACTAATTATATAAAGAGGTACATCAAAATAATTTGAAATTTGAGTAAGAACCATGGATATGGAAAATACAACGTAAGCTGATAGGGTAAAAGGAATCAATATACCAATCATATTGTTAATTTTATCTGTCTTCAAAAGATCCCCATTAGAACAACTTTAAAAATTAAAAATTAAAAACTTTATATATATTATGTCAATAATTAGTTGTGCATAAGACTTAAGATTTATTGAATTTTCATGAATTTATACTTAATTACAAGCCCTCAGCTTAACAAAATTCAAGAATTAATTAGTTCTTCTTAACCCTTTAGCTGAATTAACCCTAACTACACCTTTATTGATGAACAGAAAACTACACATTTTAATATCATCACACCTTTAATGAAAAATCATCAAAATCTAGTCTTATGATTTAGCTTCAAAACTTATAAAGCTCGCAATTTACCAAAAATTTTAACAACATATAAACAAAAACAAATTATAAGCCTGTTTTCAATAAGTATAAAATGCAATGAGGAGTGTGGTGGACCCTGAAACATAATGGTTAATGAAGACAAGGAGCCCTCCGAGCATAAAAATTTTTTTCTAATATTGTCTTGCATACCTCATAACAGTGAATGCCCTTTCTCCGCATATTGGACATTTTTTGCCGGATAGCTTTTTAGATGGCCATGGCGTTCCCAGGCTTTTTGCTTCAAGTTCTTCCATAATTTTATTTGCACACGTTTCCTTACCACACCAAGGAATTTCAACAATACCTTTCTTATTTATATAATCTTTTGCTTCTTTTAAGTTATCAACTTCATATATTTTTTGTTCTAAGTTCTTCCAAGCTTTTTCATATAAATTATTCCTAATATTTTCCAAAATTAAACCAATTTCCTTTATAGCATTATTCTCTTCAACAACTTTTCTTTCTAAGGTGTCTCTCCTAACTATTGTTATGTTATGATTCCTTAATTCCCTTAAACCTATTTCTATTCTAATGGGGACACCTTTAGCTTCCCAGTAATAATATTTTTCTCCAGGAGTGAGATCGGGTCTATCATCAATTTTACACCTTATTTTAGACTCAGTGAGTTTGTTAAGCATATTTTTGCTATATTCCATTATAGATTGCGTTTCTGATTCATTGCTTGATGGTATTGGAACAATAATTACTTGTATTGGAGCAATACTGGGTAGCAATACCAACCCATTATCATCACCATGAACACTGATTATTGTTGCAATGACCCTATCGCTTATGCCATAGCTTGTCTGCCATGGGTGGTCAAATGATTCATCTCTTAATTGTATCTTATAATTAAATGCCTTTGAAAAACTTTGACCCAAATGATGCACAGTTCCTATTTGTAATGTCCTACCGTCAGGCATTATTGTGTCAAAAGCTATAGTATATAATGCTCCTGCAAATTTATCCCAGTCGGGTCTCTTGCTGATTATATAAGGTATACCTAATTCATCGAAGAACTTTTTATATATATCTATAGCTTCTTTTATTTGATTTTCTGCACTATCAAAGCTATCATGAATTGTGTGAGCTTCTTTAAAACTAGTTACTTCCCTTAGCCTTATTAATGGTCTCGTTGCCTTGGTCTCATATCTAAACATGCTAACTATTTGGTACAATTTTTTTGGTAATTGTTTATAGCTTTGGTACCAAAGAGATTCATAATATGTTATGATCGTTTCGCTAGTTGGCCTAAGGGCCAATTTTTGATCTAACTCTTCGGTCCCTCCATAGGTAACCCAAAATACCTCATTTTCAAAACCTTTTATATGCTCTCCTTCTTTCTCTAACATCCATTTTGGAATTAAGAGGGGAAATAAAATTTCCTCATGATCTCTTGAATCGAGTAAATCCCTCATCAAATCCATTGTTCTTTTTCTTATCTGAAATCCGTATGGTAACCAAATACCCATACCTTTAACTGGGTACCTTCCATAATCGTAAATCTCAGCCCTTTCTAATATCCAATCATACCATTGAGAAAAATCCCTTTCTTTCTTCTCTTTTTTTGGCTCCACCACTCCTAACACCATCTAAATTAATCGTATTAATTCAAGCATAAAACAAAATATAAATGTTGCATGTTAAAAAAGATTTAATTACGGTAATACGAACAATATTATTATTGCTATCAACAATCCGTATATTGCTATTCCTTCCCCTAAAACCACAAATATAAATGCTGTACCGAATAGTTCTCTATTCTCTGCAACAGCGCTTATTGCTGCAGCGCCTGCAACACCTACAGCATAACCTCCACCTATTCCTGCAAGTCCTATTGCCAAACCAGAACCAATAGCCTTACCTAATTCAGAGTATGGAGATACTGTTGCGCTAGAAGAACTTGTTGCAGCATGAGCTATGGCTAAACCTGTTCCAAAAGCCGCTAATAAAGAGATTAATGCCACAGCTATCATTATATACCTATACTTTGGGTTCTTCAAAGACTCCCTTATAACCAAGCTAAGCCCTTCCATAAATTTGTCCATTTTAACTCACCATAACTTTATTTTTAAAACAGTTATTTAACTTTTATCATTTAATTTTAATAAACATCTTTTCATTACTACTATAAATAGTAATTTCTTCCTTTTATTATGATTACATAATCTATTAAAAGAAATTTAAAATTTTATCATTTTACAAATTTATAAAAGGTTTATTTGTAGTATTACCAGTGGTGGAGAAAGTGCAGATACCACTAGACAAAATATGTGTCAAAAGCGGAATGCTATGCCCAAATTGCCAAGCAAAGATAGACAAAGGACTTTATGAAAAATGGGAAGTTGATGTTATGAAAGTTTTAATAGAGATGGAAGAAAAATTTAAAGGAATGAAAGACGTAAATTATAAAAAATCCATAATCTTTGATAAAAAGCTATATATAATGTTGGAAAACTTAGGTCAGCATAAACATGAAATAGAAAAATATTTAAGAGAAAAACTAAGCAATTTTGGGTTCAATAAAATTGTTTTAATTGAATACACAAATAATCCAAAAGAATTAGTATATAAATTACTGCACAACATAGAGATAAAGACTGCCAACATATATTATAGCCCTGATGGAAACATATACTATATAGTTAAAATCCCATCATATGAAAAATACAAAGTTGATGAAATAGGGGATTCAGCTAAAAGGATATTTAAAATATTGACAAACAATGATATATATTTTGAGTTTGTAGAGTCCGCAAGGTCAACAAAAATAATTAATGAAGAGGAAAAACTAAATCAACACATTGATTCCGATAAATTAAATAAAATTTTAAAAAATATATAATTTTTTAGTAAAATTTTTTAATACTATTTAAACCAGTTATCTAGCCTAGCCTGTTTTGATTTTATGGACTCTTTATAGGATTTTCTTAACCTTTCTATAGCTTTTTTAACCCTATCTTCATTAAAATCGTGTTGTTTAACTAGCATATCTAATATTTTTTCTTCATCTGGTTCTTTCCATTCTATTTTATAATTTTCATTCGATGGTGGATTTAAAAAATAATTATATATCTTCATAGGATCTACTTCCCCCCAATCTATTTTCATAGAATTTAAAGCCTTTATTGGATCCTTGTATTCTTTAACAAACTTTAATGCGGTTTTTGGCCCATATCCTTTTACTCCATCTGGATTAAAATCAGTTCCTAATAAAATACCTATTAAAATTAATTGTTCCCTGCTGATATCCAATAACTTGAGCATATCAAACAAATTTATTAGTTCAGGCTTTATTTCAACATATTCTTCTTTATTAGGAAGCTTTCTTTTACCAGTTATTGCAAGATTTCTTACTAATTTAGGAGAACCAAAGAGAAGGCTATCATAATCTTGACTTCCAGCTGCATATACATCGCCCTTCTTAGCCATGTAGGCTGCCTGTGCTTCTCCATCGGCTGGTGCCTGAATCCATGGTATGCCCATATAAGTTAATAGTTGCTTTGCATCATTTACCATAGTATTTGAAAGGGTAGTCGATGCTTGAGCATATTTTTTTGCCTCTTCTATACGGCCTTCTTCCTTTGCCTTTTGATATTTTTCTGCATACTGTTGCCTTCTAGAAATTCTTTCCTCAATTTCCCTCTTTTTCATTTCTGGAGGTTTTCCATCAAAAACGTATATAGGCTTTATACCTTCTTCAATTAAGTTTATAGTTCTATAAAATAGCCCGCTTATATGGCTTGTTATGTTACCTTGTGAATCTATTAAAGGAGTTCCATCTGGTTGTCTTATTGCGGCAAGAAACTGATATAGCATATTATACCCATCTAAGGCTATACTGTAACCTTTTAGAGACTTTATTTCAATGTCTTGTTTTGCGTTTTCTGGTATAAGGTCTTTTAGGTTTACTCCCAAAAGCTTCACCATTTATTTTAAATAAAATTGAAACGTTTTAATCTTTCATTAACTTTCGTTATCTACTTGATGAGGAATTTTTAATTGCTCAACCGATTTCTTTAATTTAATAAGCCTTTCTTCCTTTGTACTAGAACTCACCACTATTAAGTCCATTATCTCTAATTTTATTAAAATTTTTATTAGATCTGCAGGAGATATTTCATATCCTTGACGGGCCAAACTTGATACAATTTCCCTTTCAGAAATAGGAATTTCTCCATTTTTAGTTAACTTCCTTATTTCATCATATATTATGTTTAAATACGGAGCCTCAGCCCATATACTCAAGCTTACCACCTCAATAAGTTATTGATGTTGCTGTAGACCTACCTGGATTTATTTGTCTAGCTGTTTCCAACCATTTCATGTAGTATTCTATCATATATTGAGTAACGCTTGGCTTCACTTTTGATAGTGCAATATCGAAGTGCTTCTTCTTTACTATCCCATTTTGTAAGTCTTCTCTTAAGGCGCCCATCGCAGCTTCCCTTACCAATGCTGCCAAGTCTGCACCTGTATATCCATTAGTTCTTTTTGCTATGTCTATCAAATCAACATCATCTCCTAATGGGACAGTTCTAGTGTGTATTTGTAAGATTTCTAACCTACCTTTATCATCAGGAGGCGGAACATAAACAAGCTTTTCTAACCTTCCTGGCCTTATTAATGCTGGATCGACCATCTCTGGCCTATTTGTAGCAGCTATAACAACTACATTTTGAAGATCTGTAATACCATCTATTTCTGTAAGAAGTTGACTAACTATCCTTTCTCCTACCCTTGTCCCTTCATCGACACCCCTCAAAGCGGCTATTGCATCTATTTCATCGAAGAAAACAACAGCAGGTGCATATTGTCTAGCCTTTTTAAAAATTTCCCTTATTGCTTTTTCACTTTCTCCAACCCATTTACTTAATACTTCTGGCCCTCTTACAGTAATGAAGTTTGCCCCGCTTTCTGTTGCAACAGCTTTTGCTAGTAATGTCTTACCAGTTCCTGGGGGACCAAAGAGAAGAACACCTTTAGGTGGCTGAACACCTATTCTCTTAAATGAGTTTGGATATTTTAAAGGCCATTCTACTACCTCTCTCAATTCTTGCTTTAAGCTATCTAATCCACCTATGTCTTCCCAATGCACTTCTGGTATTTCAACCTGAATTTCTCTTAATCCGCTCGGCGTTATTTCTTTGAATGCAGCAATAAAATCTTCCATAGTAACAACCATTTTCTCTAAAACTTCCACCGGAATTTTTTCCTGCTCTATGTCAATTTCAGGTAAATACCTTCTTAATGCGTGCATAGCAGCTTCTTTTACTAAAGCTGCCAAGTCTGCACCTGTATATCCTTTAGTAATTTCTGATAGCCTTTCCATATCAACATCGTTATCTAAAGGCATATGCCTTGTGTGTATTTGTAAAATTTCCAATCTACCCTGCTTATCAGGTAAAGGTACCTCTATTTCCCTATCAAACCTACCTGGTCTTCTTAATGCAGGATCTACTGCATTAGGCCTGTTTGTTGCTCCTATTACTATTACTTGACCTCTATTTTCGAGACCATCCATTAAAGCTAAAAGCTGAGCAACTACTCTTCTTTCTACTTCGCCAACAACTTCGTCTCTTTTAGGTGCTATAGCATCTATTTCATCAATAAATATTATTGCAGGAGCATTTTTCTTCGCTTCCTCAAAAATCTCTCTTAATCTCTGCTCGCTTTCTCCATAAAACTTGCTCATTATTTCAGGACCGTTTATTGCAACAAAGTATGCATCGCTTTCTGTTGCAACAGCTTTTGCTAGTAATGTCTTACCAGTTCCTGGGGGACCAAAGAGAAGAACACCTTTAGGTGGCTCAATTCCAAGTCTTGCAAAAAGTTCTGGATGCCTTAGTGGTAACTCAACCAATTCCCTTATTCTAGATACTACTTCTCTTAAACCGCCTATATCTTCATAAGTAACCTTAGGAACATTAATTTGAGCCATTGGTTTTTCAAGAATATCAACTGATGTCTTTTCACTTATTATAACAATTCCTCTTGGTCTTGTATCTATTACCGTTAATTGAACAGCTTGGCCTATTACAGGTACAACTATCACATCTCCTTCAATAACAGGAGTTCCAACAAGCTTCTTTTTGACATATTTTTTGAACCCCTCATCAACTGATATTGAATGAACAGTTGGAGCTAGCTTTACTTTTGTGGCCTGCTTTGGAACTGCTTTTCTTACAATTACCTTATCCCCTATATTAATGTCTGCATTTTTTCTCAATATTCCATCCATTCTTATTATATCAAGGCCTTGATCTTCTGGCAATGCTGGCCATACAACAGCAACTGTCTTTTTCTTGCCTTCTATTTCTACAATATCTCCTGGTTCAACATTTAGTTGTTTCATTATATCTACATCTATTCTTACTCTTCTTTTACCAGTATCTCTTGGTCTTGCCTCCGATACCCTTAAAATTATTTCTTTTGAATTGTTTGATTGGTTCTCTTCTGACATAATTTTACCCCTACCATCTCCACAAAACAACTATGTTTCAGAGCCTTTAAATTAGCATTTTATATTATTTCTATTAATATTTTTATTTTAAAATATAAATAAAAATTAGTGCTCTCTTTTCGACTGACCTCCTCCCCGCCCTGAAGGGTGAGTTTCCTGAGGTCTTAAGGGTTACACCCCTTTACGGGTGCTACTCTATTATCCCCCAAGCCGATATTGCGGTAGAAATCAGCTCCAACTCCTCATGCCTTAAGATTTGATCGGCTTGAAGTCTTATTTTACTATTCTCAGAAAAAGTATTTGAGTTCTTACCCCGTCCTGAAGGGCGAGGTTTGCCGTTCATTTTATCAAAATTTATAGATAATATTATAATTATTTTATATTCATATTAAAAATTATTTTATATATTTATTATTAATAGAAATTATAACAATATATGATAAGATTTATTTAACCTATGCATAATATATATTAATGCATAGGGGGAAAGGCTTGCCTGAAATGCAAAATACAATGAAAAACCAAAATAAACTCGAGGTATATCATATTAACTGGGATTCTACAACAGATCCAAGTTATGTAAAAAAAGAACTTGTTAACGCATTTAAGGCTAGGGCAAAAAGAGTTATAATTCATGTTTATAATTCCCCTGATTATTCTTATATGGAAAAGCTTAGAGATTTTTTAGGCGAATTTTTATCTCAAACAATAATAATCGTAAGAGAGATGAGTGATAGTAATTTAAGGTGATAGAATTGGTATTTGATGTAATATTAACTACCGATAGGACAATGATGAGTGATCATCATAAGCATGAATTTTTGGGGTTTATGACAACAGGACCTTCAATTGGCTTGCCTGAATCTATATGGAAATGGATTGCAGCTCCAAAACCAAAAGTAGATAAATTAGGTAGGCCTGCTGTAGCGCCTTATGGCATTAGAAAAATAGAGGCCGCTTTAGTTGATTCAGGTATAAATGCCTCAGTAGTAGATCCAGATCATATTAATAAACATTTAGATACAGTTAAGGTAATAATGATAGGTCATCATGATTATTTTGCCTACGGCCCACCAAGTAGCGAATGGTGGAGTATAACAGGTAAAGAACCTATTAATAGGGTTTCATTTAGAAAATTCATGGAAAGCCCCGCTATGAGAAAAGCTAAAGAAAAAGGAGTAAAGATAATCGTCGGTGGCCCTGCAGCATGGCAGTGGTTATGGTCTCTTGAAGAGTGGAAAAAATGGGGAGTTGATACTGTAGTAGATGGAGAAGCAGAAAAAGTATCTGTAGAGCTAGTTAAAAAAGCCCTTAATAATGAAGACTTGCCAGATTATGTTTTTATAGGGCCTTCTGATGTGCCATCATTGGACGAAATACCAAAAATAAAACACGCAAGTGTAAATGGTCTTGTTGAAATAATGAGGGGATGCCCAAGGGGATGTAAATTCTGCAGTGTAACTCTAAGGGCGTGGAGATCAATACCGCCTGAAAGGGTTATTGAAGAAGTAAAATTAAATCTAAGCGAAGGTGTAGATCAAATACTGCTTCACAGTGAAGACAATTTACTCTATTTTGCCGATGGAATTAGACCAAGGCCAGAAAAGCTTTTGAAATTGCATACTATGGTAAGAGAAATATCTGATTTACCTATAGCGTGGTCTCATGTAAGCCTAGCAGCTGTTAAATATGCTGAAGAAAACTATAAACTAATATCGAAGCTCACTGATATTATGTATAGCGGAAATCAGGACTTTTTAGGAGTAGAAATAGGTTTAGAAACGGGTAGCGTTAAGTTAGCTAAAAAGATAATGCCAGCAAAATCTGCTCCTTATAGTGCAGATAAATGGCCTGATGTAGTAGAATCTGCATTTTCAATTTTAATGGATCACAATATAATACCTGCAGTAACATTAATTGTAGGCCTTCCTGAAGAAGAGCCTGACGATGTAATGGCAACAACAGAACTCATAGAAAGATTAAGACCTTATAGAAGCTTAATAGTCCCTATGTTCTTTGTGCCAATGGGTGTATTAAAAGAGAAGGATTGGTTTAGAAAGAACTTCTTGAAAAAAGAACATATAGATCTTCTTAAAGTCACATTAGATCATAGTGCCTATTGGGCAAAAGATATTGTAAGCAGGTTCTATATAAAAGGATTTAAGTATGGCCCTGTAAGATTTTTGCTTAATTACATAACAGATTATATAAAAAAGAGGGCCACAATTGCCGCTGAGATGGTAGAAAAGAGTTGGGAAGAGAATAAATTACAAAATGAAAGCAAAGCTCAAATACCAATAAAAAATGAAGCTTAAACTAATTTAATTTTTTATTTAAAAGCTAACATATACAATTTAATTCTCTTTTAATTGCACCACATTGCTGGGAATTAAGATTGAGCAGAAAAAATATATTAATGATCGCAGTATTATTAATTATAATGATGGCAGTATTCTCAATAATTACAGAAAATCCGATCAAAGTCCTTTACATAATATATAAAGGTAATGTTTTATTACTATATTCGTTTTTATTGATAATATTATCAGAAATTGTAAAATCATTTAGGCTCTATTATATCTGCAATTCATCAAAAAGATGCAAATTAAATTTTATAGAGGCTGTAGAAATTCAATTCAATGGATTCTTTGCTGGCACAATTACTCCAGGAAATTTTGGAGGGGTTCCAACAGTTGCTGGATTAATAAATAAATATACTCAAAGTCCTATGGGAGAAGCATTCGGTATTTCCTCCCTTCAGTCTTTTTTTGATGGTATCATACCATCAATTATATCATTTATACTGTCATTATACTACTTACCTAAATCAATAGGTATAACTATTTTCTCGCTTTCTACAATAATATTTTGGATTTTAGTCTTTAATGTTAATATAAAAAATTTCTTTATGAAACTTATTAGCAAAATAGGTAAAGATAGTTTAAAACAAAAAGTTATATATGAGATAGACAAATTTCAAAACTTACTTAAAATAATTGGAAATAAAAAGTTAATAATTAATTCTATTGCCATTACATTAATAGCATATATAATTCAGATATTCTCAATAAAAGTTTTATTAGAAAATTTAGATATATCTTTTCTAAATATTTTTATTGCTTTAATGTTTAACTACTCTATGGCCACCTTTCCTACTCCTGCTGGAGAAGGAGGAACTGAATATGGACTCTCATTACTATTACCTTTAAATGTTGTTATATTATGGAGATTAACCTATGTACTTTCTGGATTATTATCAGGAGGATTTTCTTATTTAACTTTTAAAAGGTTAAAGAAATAATAAAAGCATATTTAAATATTTTTGAGTTTAATTTTATCAAATGATCAGAGGTGAAAAAAGATTTCAATAGAAGAAGAGGAGAAAAGACTCATAATAACCCCACCAACACACCCAATATTTATGGGATTTTATTTAATGGCAGGAATTATTATCGCATTAATAGCATTTAGGTTTCCAGTATACGTTGCCCAATCATCAACTTTAAGCTATGCTCTACCTTTAGGCATATTATCGGCAATACTGATAGTATTAAGTCCAGCTTTAAGTTTTGTTAACCTTATAGTAAAAAGAATTAAAACTGGAATAATAGAAAATGTTTTAGAACTACAATATGTAGATTTTTTCGGAATTCCAATACCAGTTCCTAAGATGACCTTTAGAGAAGAAACAATGTCTATTGCTGTTAATATAGGAGGTGCTCTAGTGCCTTTATTTGTATCAATAACCCTTTTTATATTAATGATGTATTCCCCTTATTCAAAAATATTTTACACAGCGCTTATAGTTTCTCTACTTATTAATACTTTAACAACATACTTTTTAGCAAAACCTATAAAAGGGGTTGGAATAGCAGTACCGGCATTTATACCTCCCATTATTTCATCAATTCCAGCAATATTAATAGCTGGTATAAGCCCTGCGGCAGCATCAGCAGCATATATTAGCGGATCTATGGGCAGTTTGTTGGGAGCAGATATATTACATTTAGCAAAAGAGCCTGAAAAAATATTTGCTCCTCTAGTAAGTATTGGTGGAGCAGGAATTTTCGACGGTGTATTTATAACAGGTCTTATAGCATTTGTAATAGCATACTAATTATATTTTTATGTTAACTTCGAAAATAGATTGCTTTGGACTATAATCTAATACCCTTTTTAATTCGTATATTTCAAAATTAAATTTGCAATACATTTTCAATTTATCTAAAATTTTCTCTAAATTTTGCTTTCTATTATCCAATAAAGTATATAGATGTATATTACCTTTGCCATTTATCAAGTTGCAGGCAGTCTTTAGAAAAGAAAGAGAATCAGTGGGATGGTTCATTATTATCCTGTCAAATTTAATTTTGATGATGTTGTCTAACTTCATAGAGTCACTTCTTATAAAAAATGTATCTCCTTTTAGTATATTTTTATTAATTCTTGCATTCATTTGCGCAAGACTTATTGCATAAGGATTTAAATCAACACCTAGGATTCTTGATCTACTTTTCTTAGCAATGTTTAGTGTAAAGCCTCCTACGCCTGTAAACATATCCAATACAAATTCTCCATCTTTTACCATATTGGCTATTCTATTATGCTCTCCTCCAAGCCTTGGATTAAAATAAACCTTTCCTATATCTACATTAAAAACCAAACCGTTTTCTTTATGTATAGTTAATGTATTGTCCTTCCCATAAAGTAATATCAATTTCGGAACTCTTAATTCTCCTTCGGTATCTATTTTTGCATATACACTTTCTATTTTAGGATTAATCCTAACGATCTCACTTGCAGCCTTTTTTAATATATCTAAGTCACCTTTATAATTTATTATACCTATGTTTCCTATAACTAGATAACTTGATATGCCTTCTATAACAGCATTTAATTTCCTTGATTTAAATTTATATTCTTCAAAAAAATCATCACATATTTCAAAGCCAAATTTTTTTTCTACTATATCTAAGGATTTTTCATTTATTATAGGTATCAATAAATAATTACCTTCTTTTCTTGGCTTCAGATCTTGATTTAATAAATTCATTTGTTTAAGCATATCAATTACATTGTTTCCTAGTTCTTTATTTATTTTAATGCATTTACTACTTACTTTTGATGTCATTATAATTACCTATTTACCTTCAATTTATTAATTCTGCACAGTCTATATAATTTTTGTAGGCCAGGATAGTGGCTGACGGGCCAATAGGCCTGAGGAAACACCGCCCTCTCGGTGGCAGCTGGGCCTCTGGCTGAGGTGATACCTCAGGCAACGGCACAGAAATGACACGGCCTCCGTTAGATGATAATGATGCAGAAAGATCTTCTTGGCAACAAGAAGATAGTAATCTGCTGAAGATAACGGAGGATGCGATGAAACAGCCGACCCCAGCGGAGCAAGGTAGAGGGTAATGAGGAGCCACGCGAGCCCTCTAAATCCGCATAGTCAAATGCCACTAAACAGAAGGCGGGTTATTATCCTGGCCTACAAATATTTAAAGAATAAAAAAGGAAATTTTTATTATAATTATTTGTTAAGAATAGGTTTTATAGACTTCTTATAGCTTATTATAATTGAATGGTGGACGGTTTGTCAACCGAAAAATATGGAATCGTAATAAAACCAAATAGTACAGCAGCAAAAGAAATCGCCCTTAAAGTTATAAAAGTTCTTACAAAATATAACATAGTACCAGTTTTAGAAAAAGAAAGCAAAGAAAATTATAACGATATAAATATAGCAGATAACTTTAACATTGAAATAGACCCACCTGAAAAAATTATCGTAATTGGAGGAGACGGCACCTTATTAAGAACCGTGATGCGAGAAAAATCAGGAAAATCTATAATAATGGCTGTTAGAGCTGGTAAAAGGGGCTTTATGTTAGACGTTGAAGAATATGAAGTAGAAAATAAAGTATATGAATTTATAAATAATAAATTTACTTTAGTTGAATATCCAAGATTATTACCAATATTTAATGGAGAAAAGAAAAATTGCGCAATGAACGATATAGTAATTTTTACCTCTGATGGGTTATTGGTAAAACTTGATGCATATTATAATGGTGATAGAATTTACGGTGTAGATGGAGATGGTATAGTTGTATCAACATCTGTTGGGTCAACGGCTTATAGCCTAAGCGCAGGAGGGCCTATAATTGATCCCAGATTAAATTCAATTATCTTAACCCCCCTAAATCCGGTTCAACTTCATATAAGGCCTGTAGTATTTCCATATAGCGGATATATTGATATTAATATAAAAGATGACAGTGGAAGCTATTTTATAAACATTGATGGACAAGAAAAAATACCTAGTAAGTCTAAGTCATACCTTAGAATAACTTTATGCGATAAACCAGCTAGGATAGCAAGGTTTAGGTGGTGGGAAAATTATTATGAAAGATTATTCTCAAGATTACTATCATATTGGTGAAAGATGCATAATATTAGATACAGGAGCAATATTCTCAGGGTTTGTTTTGAGCAACTTAGATAAAAGCATAACTGTTCCATCGGTTATTCAAGAAGTAAAAGATGATTCCTCTAAAAACATTTTAAATATAGTTGTAAATGCAGATAAATTAACCATAATAAATCCTGACAAAGAATTCTTATCAAAAATAATAGAAGAGGCAAAAAAATGGAAGCTATCTAATAAACTAAGCAAAACTGATTTAGATGTTTTAGCACTTTCTTTACAACTTAAAGAAAAATGCAAAGAAGTTTATTTAGCTACCGATGACTATTCTATTCAAAAATTAGCTATAAAACTTGGAATTAGAATAATAAAAATTAAGTACAGAGGTATAAGAGAATTAAAGAAATAGTTAAGGATATGTTAATTTTAAATTATTTAACTTATCGGAGCTGAATCCTTTTTCACATTAATAGAAATCTTTTTATCTGTAACTATAAACGATGATCTCTCATGTTGATGTGGGCTGTGCCCAAAAGAGAGTAATACAAAAATGCGAGCCCTGCGTCTTTGTGCTTAAAGGAGTATTATGATTAATCTACCGTTTGTAGGTGGCTGAGGGCTAAGTCTCTACACTTTATCATGAATAAAAATGATTGAAATGAAAGTGAAGGGATAAACGTAGGGCGAAAGTCCCCTAACTCACGGAAGGAGATGGGTAGCACCTAAATGTTTTTATAGTTATTACAAAAGAAACATAAATATACCTTGGCTGTAAGAGCTATACTCTCGGGAATAAGGAATCTAATGTGGAAAGTAAACCCTCCGTAACGTATCTTCCACACTACAAAACAGTTGCTTTGATGGAACCTCCGCTTTAAGAAGATCGAGGTTTCTTTAAGAAACAGTAAATGCCCATCGCGATTTGAGGATGCCCTCTATAAGGAAGGGGTTGTTCACTGATTACCTGATGTATTAATTGTTAGAAAAGGTTTCTCATACTTTCTATTTATTATTTCCCCTCTAAGATCAAAATATGTAGCGTTAGTTATTTTTACATTCACTCTCTTACCAATTAAATCATTGCTTCCCCTAATTGCGATAGGGAAGTAATTATCTAATCTTGCCATAACATAGTTTTTCTTAAACCCGTGGGACGTGACCAATGCCTCAAATTCATTACCAATATAACTCTTATAAATATCTAGGTCTATTTGTTTAATTACTTCATTTAAAACTAGGCTTCTTTCTTTTTTTATTGGCTCGGGAACCTGTTCCATATATGCTGCCTTAGTTCTTGGTCTTATACTATATTGGGCTAAGTAAACTCTTTCAAATCGTAAATCTTTAACGAGTTTAACCGTATTTTGAAATGCGTTTTCATCTTCACCAGGATGCCCAACTATTATATCTGTAGCAAAGAGTGAATTTGGGTATTTAGACTTAATTTTATCATGTAATTGCTTATATTCTTTTATAGTATAGTTTCTATTCATTATTTTTAGAACTTCATCATCTCCTGATTGAACTGGTATATGGAAAAATTTGAATATCCTCTCATCTTCATAGATACCTAGTAGATTATCAATGATTTCTATTGATTTGTCAGGCGTCATCATACCTATTCTAATTCTATAATCACCTTTTAACTTATCTAAAATAGTATTGATTAAATCATCAAGTCTAAATTTGGGATTAAAATCTAACCCGTAAGCAGCTATATCTTGGCCTGTTAGTCTAATTTCCTTAACACCGTTTCTTACTAGCTTTTCCAAGACTTCTATAATAGTTCTTGGCTTATATGATCTTAAGGTTTTCCTGGCTAATTTTGTAATACAAAAACTACAATTATCGACGCACCCTTCTTCTATCATAATTGTTGCAACACTGCCTTCTATAGGAGGCGTTGGTATAAGTTCAGTATTCCTTTCACCATCAATTAATACAACTTTACCTTCATTATTAACAACTTCTAGTATTCTGGTTACATTTTGAGGAGACATAAGACTTGCATTTTCGACAACTCTATTAATTAGAGAAGGTCTAGTTTTGGCTAAACAGCCAGAAACTATTAATTTTGAATTGCTATAGTTTTTCTTGATTTCCTTAAGCCTTTTCAATATTTTAGCTTCTGTATCTAATCTAACGGCACATGTATTAACTATTATGATATCGGCTTCATTTATGTCTGATACCTTTTTAAAATTGCTTTCAGCTAATATTGAATCCATGATTGAGCTGTCGAATTCTGAAAGAGCACAGCCAAATGTTTCAATATAGTATTTTTTCAAATCTTTCACTCTCAATGGCTATTTGCTATTAATTTATAAAACTTAAATTGTAATAAATTTTTGCATTAACATATAAGGTCTAATCTCTCACGCCTGAAAGTTCCCTGAGGTTAGTGGGTTACAACCGAAAGCCTCGCCCTTTAGGGCGGGAAAAATGTCAGCAATCTATGAAATTGAAGAGTAAGAATAGATACGGTTTTCATCCTTTAAAGGTTAACCAGATGAAAACGTTAAACGTCACAATCTTTAACACATTTTAAATTTAAACCCGCTTAAAAGGCAAAGTTTGTTATTTAGTTTTTATAAATTTTATTTTCCATTAAAAAATTTTGGTAGTCTAACCCCCTTTTGCCCCTTATAATTACCTTCATAAGGCCTTTCCGAAGGTGTTTCCATTTTAACCAATACTAAATGAAGAAACCTCTCTCCTGCATAAAGCTTCACAGGAAACTCGCTGCCTATCACTTCTATAGTTAGCTGTCCTTCAAATCCGGCATCTGTAACTGTGCTAGGGATATAAATACCTGTTCTCGCCCATGTACTTCTTAAATTAACTAAACCAGCTAAGTAAGAAGGTAATTTAATGTATTCAAGTGTGTGGAGCAAATAATGCCTATGAGATTCTATTATAAAGCTGTCAGCGGAACTGCATTCGTAGAATTCATTAGCATTTCCAGGTTTATTAGGATCTAAAACAACATTTGTTTTTTTAAAAGCACAAAATTCTCTTCCAAGCTTTAAATCAACTCCATTCTCTCTTATAGTATCATCACTTAAAGGATCTATTACCAGTTCTCCAGATTTTAAAAGAATCTTAATATCTCTATCACTTAATATCATATTTTCTCCCAAACCAATAATTATTAACTTATTATTTATATTTTTAGTAGATCTTATAGGTGTTATCCATTAATATACAAAACAAATTACACTTTATGAAATAGCAGCCTTCATTAAGCCGATATATAAGGGGTTAGGACTTAACGGTCTGCTTGTAAATTCTGGATGTGGTTGTGTTCCTACAAAAAACTTATGATCCTTTTTAGATAATTCTATAAATTCAACTAATCCTTGATCGCTCCAACCGCTTACCTTAATTCCTGCATCTATTAACTTGTCTAAGAACTTTAAATTGACTTCATATCTGTGCCTATGCCTTTCATAGACAACTTCTTTACCATATAAATCAAATACCGCGGTGTTCTTAACAACATTTATTTTAGCTGCGCCGAGCCTCATTGTACCACCCATATAATCTATATTCCTTTGGTTTGGTAACAAATCTATAACAGGATAGGGAGTATTAGGGTTTATTTCTGTTGAATTGGCATCTTTTAACCCTAATACATCTCTAGAATACTCAACAATTGAAAGTTGCATTCCAAAGCATACACCTAACATGGGTATGTTATTTTCTCTTAAATATTTAATTGCTTTTATTTTACCTTCAGTTCCTCTTGCTCCAAATCCTGGAAGAACGACCGCCCCTTTAACATACTGCAAAATATCTTCAACTTTTATTTGTCCATTTTCAATATCTGTTGCTTCTACCCAAACTAATTTTGGCAAAACATTTACAAAAACCCCTGCACTTTTTAATGCCTCAGTTATGCTTATATAGCTGTCTTTCAATTTGGTATATTTCCCTATCATAGCTATAGGGACTTGCCTGTCTATTGATTTCAGCTTATTTACAAATTCTTCCCATAAGGCTAAATCAGCTTCTCTTTCTTCTATATTAAATCTTTTCGTCAAAAATTTACCATACCCTTGGCTTTCTAAAATAAGTGGAACCTCATATGGTGTTGTAGTATCATGGTCGCTGAAAACAGATTCCTTAGGAAGATTTGAGAATAACGCAATCTTATATCTAGACTCTTCCTCCAAAGGCCTTGAACTCCTCACAATTACTGCATTGGGTTGTATTCCAATTCTCCTTAATTCCTGTACGCTATGCTGAACAGGTTTAGTTTTTTGCTCTCCAGTTGCAGCTAATATTGGAGAAATGGCAACGTGAACAAATACCACATTATCAGATCCTAACTCAACCAACATCTGTCTTGCTGCCTCTAGGAATGGAAGGCCTTCTATGTCTCCAACAGTTCCACCAATTTCTATAACCATTACATCCACTCCTGTTTCTTTTGCTAAAGAAATTATCCTGCTTTTTATTTCATCAGTAACATGAGGTATTATTTGAACAGTTTTTCCTAAATATTCTCCTCTCCTTTCTTTTGTTATAACATTAAAGTATACCTGTCCGGTTGTTATATTGTGCTTCTTACTCAAATTTATACCTAAAAATCTTTCGTAATGTCCTAAATCTAGATCAGTTTCTCCTCCATCTTCAGTCACATATACTTCTCCATGAGCATAAGGATTCATTGTACCTGCATCAACATTCAAGTATGGGTCCACTTTAATTATTCCAACATTATATCCTCTTGACTTCAATAATAATCCTGTGCTTGCTGAAACTATGCCTTTTCCTATACCTGACATTACTCCTCCTGTGACAAATGCAAACTTTGCACCCATCATTAATGCCTTTTATTAAATTAGAGTCTAACCCTTTTAATGTTTTAATCTCACTAAAATTGTGGGAGATCAGTTTGAGCATAATTGTTTATTCATTAATCTCCATAATACTTATTGAATTAGTGGTAATACTTTATCTTTACATATCGAATTGGAGAAAGTCAGTAAAGCTTGAGAGCATAAAAGGTAACATACAAGAACTAGCTAATGAAAAAGCTAAAGTTATTGCAATGGAATCTATAGAAAAGGCAAGAAAAGATGCAATACAACAGAGCAAAGCTGTTATTTCTGGAAAAATATATGAACAATTTGCACCTTACATGCCTAAATTTAAACACAACCCAAAAGAGGCAAGATTTATTGGATCTCCAATAGATTATGTAGTATTTGAAGGATTAGAAAACAATGATGTCAAGTCTATATATTTTGTTGAAATAAAAAGCGGAAAATCTAACCTAACCAATAAAGAAGAATCTATCAAAAAAGCTATTGAAAAAAAGGCCGTTTATTTTGAAACAATATATATAGATAGCGATTAATTCAAAAATATTTTAAAAAAAGTTTCCTTTTGAAGAAAATTAATAAAAATAGTTTGTTAAATGCTATAATTGGAAAATCAGAACAGAGATGATAAAAATGGAAATATATGACATGCACTGTCATTTAAATGAATTTGAAGAAAATGAATTAGAAGAAATATTCAAAAATAATATAAAAGTAGTTGCTGTGTCTGAAGATACAAAAAGCTTGAATAAAATAATAGAGTTAAGCAATATTTACCCTAAAAATGTAATACCGTGCGGAGGTTTCCATCCATGGATGATCAAAGAAGGGAAAATAGATGAAGCAAAAACCGTATTAAAAATAGTTCAAAAGAATGGGCTTAAATGCATTGGAGAAGTTGGTATAGATAAGAGGTTTCTTAGTGAAGATACTTATAAAATTCAAGAAGAAATATTTCTTTCATATGTAAACTTAGCAAAAGAATTAAATTCTATGATTAATATACATTCTCCAAATGCATGGAGTGAAGTTTTAAATATATTAAAAAACAAAGAAATAGAAAGAGCAATGTTCCATTGGTATACAGGACCTTTAAATCTAATTAATCAAATAATCAGCCAAGGCTATGTAATATCGTTAAATGTTGCTCTAATGATTCAAACTAAGCATCAGAAAATTATTGATGAAACGCCATTAAGTAGCGTAGTATTAGAAAGCGATGGACCATACAATTATCATGGAATAAGGCTTTCACCCTTGATGCTTTACAAATTTGTTGATTTTATATCAGATATTAAAAAGGTAGAAAGAGATAACATAATTTTAACAACATCGAAAAATGCTAAGAAATTATTGAACTTGCGTTAACTAAAAATTTAAAATTATTGATTTTGCGTTATCGCATAAATATGCACTCTTAGGTAATAAAAAGTATTCAAAATCACTTATTTTTTTCCTATAGGATTCAATGCATATTCCTTTATTAAAAAGTGGGGCTTTTATAACAAAAGTTTCCGCCTCTCCCCCTTCAAATGCAGCATGAAATCCATATTTTCTTGAAAGCCCTATAATTTTTTTTATTATTTCTTTATCCACCTCTACACCTAAAAGATCCATGGGTATGCCATATGTAGTTATCTGAGTTATAATAAAGCGTATATTATAATCAATTAAGTCATACATGTATTTTTCAGGATTTACACCCCATTGTGGATCAAAAAGATCTATATTTAGTTTTTCTGCCAATCTCTTAAATCTATTTAATTGATATTGGCTTGCTATACCACCTATAACTAACGTGCTAAAATCGTTATCTTTTCTTATTCTAGATAACTCATAATATAGCTCTTCAACTTCTTTTTCCTTTTCACCAGTTATGTTTAATATATAATGTACTTTTTTTAGCCCCATAGATTCAGTTTGAAGAGAAGTAAGTTCGACCATTGGAAAATGGAACATATAACTATCTTTTCTAAAGGGCTTAATGCTCACTATACATGATATTTCGTAACCAAGTTCAACGGCTTTGTGTAAGGCATATGTACTATCTTTACCTCCAGATAATAAAGAACATGCCTTCTTAGGCATAAATTGTATCCTCTTGTTTTATTTATATTTTTATGGATATATTCTCTCTCTAAACCTTGGGAATGGTATGGAATCCCTTATATGATCTAGACCTGCAATCCAAGTTACTAATCTGTCTACACCTAATCCATAACCGCTATGAGGCACTGTACCATACTTCCTTAGATCTAAGTACCATTGATAATCACTTGGATTATAACCCTCTTCAACTATTCTTTTGTATAGCTTTTCATAACTGTCTTCTCTTTGGCTCCCCCCTACTACTTCTCCATATCCTTCTGGTGCTTCTAAGTCAAAACCTAATACTACGTCTGGCCTATTATCATCTATTTTCATGTAGAAGCTCTTCAGATGCTTAGGAAACATAGTTAAGAAAAACGGAGTATCAAAATATTCTGTTAGTACTTTTTCTTCATCAGCCCCTATATCATCACCCCATTTTATGTTGATTCCCTTATTCTTTAATTTCAATATAGCTTCATCATACGTAATTGCAGGAAAACTGGATTTTAATGAATTATCTAGTATATTCGTATCCCTCTTAACTATTTCTAAATCCTCTAACCTATCTTCTAAAACTTTTTTAATAGCACTTTTGACCAACCCTTCTACATGGCTCATCATATCTTTCATATCCATCCATGCAGCTTCGCCTTCCAAATGATAATATTCATAAAGATGCCTTCTAGTCCTACTTTTCTCTGCTCTAAAGCTTGGAGTTATAGCCCAAACCTTTTCCAAGCTAAATATCATAACCTCTAAATAAAACTGAGCACTTTGACTTAAATATGCTTTTTTATTAAAGAAATTAACTTCAAATAAAGTAGCTCCACCTTCTACAGCACTTTGAGTTAATATTGGAGGATTAACTTCCCACCAATTGTTTTTCTTAAAGTATTCCCTCATTCCATCTAAAACGGATTGCCTTATTTTCATTATTGATGTTAATTTCCTGGATCTAAGCCACAGATGTCTTATGTCCAATAGGTAATCTATGCTTTCTCCTCCCTTTATTGGAAAATCATCTGCAAGACCAATTATCGATAATTTTTCTATTTGCACTTCTTTACCTCCTGGAGCCCTCTCATCGTTTTTAACTACACCTTCTATAACAACTGAAGATTCTATAGTTGATTTTTCAGCTAAAGAAACTAGATCTTGTGAGGCATTTTTTCTTGGCAAAACCGTCTGAATTATGCCTTCTGAATCCCTTATAACAATAAATATATTGTCAGCCAGATCCCTTTTCCTATAAATCCACCCTCTAACCCTTGTTTTATCGCCCTCACTTAGTTTTAATATCTCCTTTGTTGTATTGAATCCTTCGTTTTCCTCGCCCATAACTTGTTCCCCCTAATTTATAAAAAGCTATAGGTTTAAATTTTATGAGTATTCAAAACATTTGAAAAATTTTAATTAAAAGTTTGAAAAAACTTGGAGATAAAAATTATAAAGGGTAATTTGCATTGGAATATGGGACCTGAGCCGGGTGTGGTTTACCGAGATCGGTATAGGGCCCGTAGTCTAGGTGGTTAGGACGCCGCCCTTACACGGCGGAGGTCGCCGGTTCGAGCCCGGCCGGGCCCATATATCTGGTTTATATAAAACAATAAACAAAACAATAATATAAAGGTGAAAAATTGGACAGAAATTCAATATTAATAACAACAAGCTGGCTTGTTTGGGGAGCAGGTTTCTACGCTTATTATCCTTTTTATTCTATATTGTTAGCAAAATATATAGGGGAAAACAATTTAGGTCGATTTTTTACATTTTTAGAACTAATTAGTCTTCCTTTCCCAATACTAGGTGCCATTCTTTTCAGAAAAATTGGAGAAAAAAATACTATTATTTTAGGTATGCTTTTGTCAGGCATAGGAATATTTATTATACCATATGTAAAAAATTATTTTGATTTACTAATTGCATCAATTATATCTTCTTCATTTTACATGTCATTACCTAATTATTACTCTTTAATGAAGAATAAAGAATCTGGAACATTAACCAGAATATGGGCTATATCTGTTTTTCCAGCAGTTATATTTCCAATTCTAGGAGGATCATTAGCACAAGTTCTAGGTTTAAAGACCCCATTTATTATAGGAGGAATATTAACAAGTATTTCAGGCTTTATCATCTTGCCAATAGATGATAAAGTTGAAAGAGGAACTTTTAAAATCTCTATTAAAAAGGATCCTATTCCTTTCTTATCTATAATCCCTATAGCATTAGCAACCCCATTTATAATGCCAGAACTGGTCAGAGTTTATCATATAAATTATTTTTTTATAGGTTTAATCGATTCATCCTTAGAAACATTAGGTATGATTTCTGGCTTCTTCCTTCCTAGAATTAATAAATTAGCCCTCCCTATATCTATTTTCATTTATTCATTAATTTCACTGTTTTATTTTTATTGGCCATTTTCATTAGTATTTGGAATGAGAGAAGCAATTATACCATTAAGCTTAGATTATTGGAGCTCTCCAAAATCTCCAGAAGGAATATCATTAATAAATACTTTGCAATTATTCGGATGGGTTATAGGATATGGTATAAGTTGGGTTTTGAAAGTACCAAAGAATAGCATTATATTTTCTTCAATATTCTCACTTATATTAGGATTATATTTAATTTTTGTAATTTTATTAGAGAAGAAAAATCCATAAACTGACCTCCTCCCCGCCCTAAAGGGCGAGTTTCCTGAGGTCTTAAGGGTTACACCCCTTTTATGGTACTCTATTATCCTCCAAGCCGATCAGGAGAAATCGGCTCCCGCATCTCATGCCTTAAGAGTTGATTGCTTGGAACCCTATTTTATTACACTTGTTAGTTGGGGTAGATGCATACTCATGTTTCAGTGACGCATACCCCATTAGCAGCTGTCTCAATTTTTAATAAGTTTCTAAACTTAAAAAAAATACCCCGCCCCTTCTAGGGGCGAGGTTTGCTGTTTCTTTATCATGAACTTACAGGTGCTATATACATAACGAATTCTTCAGGACCTGATATACTAAATTCTATTTTTAAAGGGTAATCACTGGTAAATTCCAAGTTCACGCTTTCTGCTACAGTTGTTATAGGCTCAATAATAGATCTTAGCGAACTCAGGCTATAAGATGAGGTAGAATCTTCATCGATAGACACTTCTTGCAAAGGTGAATCTTTCTTCATAATCCATTGATAATATTTTTCTTCTCCACTAACTTCAGCTGTTATAGTATCATCCTTTCCAGTTATTTTAACAACATCGCCAACTAGTTTTGCGTCCTTTACAAGGGTATCTATGTCATTTGCTGATAGAATAAGGCGAACTGTTGGATTCATTTTAATTTCCTTTACTTCATTTTCTTCAGATTCACCGCTAGATACATCGAAAGATCTCTCTACACCAGTTTTCTCATCGACTAATGTTACTCTCATATAGCTGTCTCCTGTGGAATATTGAAGAATGATCTTATCATTTCTTGTTGATCTTCTAAGGACTTTGCTCAATTCACTCATGTTAATAGTCAAAGTAATATCTGAATCTACAGACAGCTGTTCGAAAGCAGTTGATGAAACCTTAAAAATGCCTAAAACCGTTTTATCTGGGCTAAAAAGCCAAGACGTAAGCCCATCATTGCTAAAGTGAAAAGACCCTTCATCATTGATCCTTGCTAAGGCTTGTACAATTTTTTTAAATTTGCTACCTGAAGTATAAACTGCTTTAATTGAGACCAAATTTAGCACCTATTAATATGTGCTGTTAAAACAAATATAAGTTATTCTATTAATATTAAAGATAAATGCTGTTTACTATTCAATCCAATCTTGTGTTTGAATCTTTTCAGGAATATATTGAAATGCTAAAAACTTTAATCCTTTGCTTGCCATAGCTTCTATCTCCAATTTTGCTTTTTTATCCATAAACATATCTATTTCTCTTTTCCAAAGCTTAGAGTGGAACCATGAATACTTAATTAATTCTTTAGCTCTCTTTATGTCAACGTCTTTAGCCTTTATTATAAAATTTCTTCTTTCTTCGTCATTCAAATATGCTTTTTTAGTTCCATAACCAAAAATATCACTCATCGATACTCCTAAAAACTTTGCTTTAGGCGTTGCTAATCTTTCACTTTCGTAGCTTAACTGAATACTTCCTACCTTAAAAACGCTATAAATATACCATCCGTATGGATCCGAATCAGTCAATATATATACTGGTAACTTCAGTTCATCGTGAAGCCTTCTAACAAACCTTCTAGTTGCTCTATCAGGTTGGCCTGCACCAGTAACTAAGAGCGCCTTGTATTTTTGCCAAAAACCTGCTCTATGGAGTTGCTGAAATACTGCGTCCTTCTCTACAACTAAAACTATTTCAGCATCATAATCTAAGAATTCTATTAAATCTGGAGTGGATTCAATAGCATAAGCTCCGTGACCTAACTTAGATAAATCTATAGTATCATTACCACTCCTTATCCTCATATTTCCTACTACTTTTCCTTTTTCTTTACTTAATATTAGCATGTCTTCTCTCAATAAGCCTGTCATAACTTCTACGTCTCTTATTGAAGCATCGCTTTCAGATTGTTCTTCCCATGTATTTTCCTCTCTAACCCTTCCATTCAAATCCTTAAACAATATCGTATGTTTACCTCTATAGTATAGATCTCTTATTGTAGGATACTCGTTTTCAACTAGTGCTTGATATATAATTGATGCCATTAATAAGGTCTGCATGAATTTTTTCGTTTCATTCATATTAAGGAAATTTCTCTCTATTTTTCTTATACCAAGCTTTAAAATACCTTTGTTGGGATCAAAAACAGTATTAGCTAATGTTCTCATTGGTATCTCTAATTTAGGCGGGCTGCCCTTTTCTATGTTTTCAGATAATTCGCTAAATTTCTTATGAAATATTTCTGCTACTTTCTTTCTAGCTGCTATATCTACTTTATCCATATGTGACATTATTCTCCCCTCATTGTTCTAGTTTAACATTAGCTATAACAGACCTAACTATCCTTTCTGGATCTTCTTCCTTTCCATCAATTTTAGGCAATTCTACGGATTTAGATACTATTTTTACAAGTTTTTCAATTATTCTTTCATTGTTATCCTTTTTTCCGTTAGAGCCCCATTTATCAGGAGGTATAGATAATATAGATAAACTCCTTGCAACTTCTGGAATATATTTTGATATAGTTACTATTTTCTCCCTTAATGTGCGCTCGCTGTTTTTCTTTGAAATGTATAATCTTAAGTTCCTTGCAATTTCTTGAACAGCATTTTTTATTTCACTTTCCAGTTCCTGAACTTCACTGAGGCTTTCCTTACCAACACCCTTATAAGGTACCTTTGTGCTCGCAACATGAACTAAAACAACCAACGGCATAGGCTCCTCAATGTTATATAGCTTCCAATTTATTGAACTCACTACCTTATATGAGACGTCTTCCCTTTCTTCATATAATAATGGTATTTTGTTTGCATACCTTAACAATACGGGTTCTTCTGCAGGAACTATATTACCTCCATAAGCAATTCCTGCCTCGACAATAAATGGGTGCCCTTCATATGCTCTAGCCTGTCTTGTTATAGCCTTTACCCATTCGGCATTGAATAACCTCTTTAATCCTACTTCTATTAATTCTTCGCCTATAGGACTTAAATAATCACTTCTTGGAGGTCTGAAGTTTTTATATGTCCTTAATCCAGTAGCAACAGTTTGTAAAAGCTTTGAGTTTCCTTTCTCAATTAGAACTTTAGGGTTCATATTAGGATCTATACCTATGCTCTCAAGAAACTTTCTTGCTGTTATTTCACCTATACTCTGAAATTCCTCTACCATAAATTCTACCATTGTCTTTGCTTTCGTAAAAGATACAATTGCCTTAAGCTGCTCTATATCAATACCATGGGGATGAGGTTTAGCTTCGCTTGGAGGTTTTGGCATTTTTTTAGTAACTCTAGGGAAATAGTATATTTCGTTTTCTGGGGTCTCAAAAATTATCTCAGCATAAGGGGCTATAAGGGCTGTTCTCTTTATATATTCAATAATTTTTTGTTTTGCTCTTACCCAATCACCTTCTAACGTTAAATAAACTTTTGTTCCATGCCAATTACTTCTCTTAAGAAGTTGTCCTTCTTCAATTATAACTGGCTCATTTTTCTTAATATCTATCAACAATTTCTTATAATAAATATTATCGCTTGAATCTGTAGAGGATACAATAAAAACTGGTTGACCAGTTGTCATCTGAGAATACAATATAGCAGCTTTAACACCGAGGCCGTACATACCTCTCGTTTGCCTGATCACATATTTACTGCTATACAAAACTTTACCAAATGCATTTGCTATTTCATTTGGAGGAACACCAATACCATTATCTTCAACTGCTACTTCATATTTAGCAGGTTTATCATCGGTAGCTGGTTCTACTTCTTTAATAGATATCTTAACCTCTGGCAATACATTATGGCTGTCAGTTGCATCTAAAGAATTTTCTACTAATTCTCTTACAGTCTGGTATATAGCCCTTGTTGGATTTGAAAAACCCGCTAACTCTTTATTTTTAGCAAAGAATTCAGCTATGCTCATCTCTCTATATTTTTCTTGCGCTTTTATTCTTTCTTCTGACTCGGCCTCGGCACTCATTTTTTACCCCTCTTAAATTCTTTTAACTTACTAGACTTAATACCAGTATAAGGTATATGTCTAAGGTTTTAATAATTTAGTAAAAAATTTATATTATAATTTTTTAATACTTAAGAAGATAAGCAGCTAATATAGGCAATGTTATTGTAGCATCTCCATAAACTATAGATTTTTTAGCTTTAGGTTTAACCTTCCCCCAAGTTATTGCTTCTCTTGGCATAGCACCGCTTAGGCTTCCATCCCACTCAGATGCCGTAGTCAAATAAACTACGTAATCCAGCCCATTTCTAAATTGGCTCCACCAAATAGCATGGTGTTTGCTTATCCCCCCTCCAATAATAAGGGCAGAAGCTTTTTCATTTTCATCAAAAAATATATCAGCAAGCTTTTTCATATCTATAAAATAATTTACTTTGAAATCTTTGTATTTTACAGATTCCATAAATAAATCAGTTCCAAATGCTCCGTCTGGCCAACCAGGGACAAAAACATATGCTCCAGAGTTTTTAGCGGCCCTTAAGAGGCTGTTCTCATCATTAATCATGCCTCCTGCTAAATTCAAAAGCTCGTAAACCCCCCACTCATTTTTAATTTTAACTGCTTCATCAACAAGTTTTCTTACAAACTCCTCTACTTTAAGGCCGTAATCATCAGTTCTTATAAAAACGTTTCCTAACCTATGTATATTGTTTTTATATAGGCTTTCATCATCAGATTCAAAATATCCTTTAAAGTATATACCTCCATTAGACCTAGCTATATCGTGATCTAAAGCTCCACAAGTAGTTATTATAACATTAAATACCTTCTTTTCTATGAGTTGCGTTATAATACCTCTCAATCCGGTTGAAATTAAATTACCAGTAAAGGTCAAAATCCTTATATTTGATTCCTTTAAACCTTCAGCTAAGATATTTGCAGATTCGTAAAGATGACCTGCCATAAATCCATATATATCTCCATAATATTGTATTAATTTTTCAACAGACATATTTGGGTCTATTCTAACGTCTTTAACTGGCTTAATTTCCATTTTTCATCACATCTCTAATAAATAACATTTATAAATAAAAGCTTAACATAAAAGTCCTATTATTAGGGTTTATAAGCATTTCTACATTGAAATGAAAATAATTTTTAATACAAATGAATTATTTGGTGAATTAGCTTGAGAAAGAGGAGTTTGTCTAATTTAATTGGTACTGTTATTTTAATTAGTGCAACATTAATTGGAGGTGTGCTCGTTTATAACTACTTCCAAAAATCTTTAAATGCTATGGAAAATATGGGGCAAGGAGTAAATGTAATAGCAAACTCGCAGATGATCAACAGCAATAGCCAGGTTATATACGTGAAAATCACAAATGACATGCAAAGTCAAATAAAAATAACTGGAATCTATGGAATCTATCAAAATGGAACACAGAAAAACATTACATTATCATCGAATAACATAGTTCCTGATATAATAAACGAATATATTAATCCCAGCCAGTCTATATCCTTTGTTATTTATGTGCCTTCTAGCATACAATCTATATTTTTACAGTATAATGATACACAATCAAATATGATTATGTCAACCCAGCCAGTTGGCTTAAAGTGATAAAATTGAGGCTAAGCTTAGAGAAAGCCTTCAGAATAATTAAAAATGATTTAAACAAAGAAGATAAAAAAGAAATTTTTTATAATCAAGAGGACAATCGTCTTTCTAGAAATCCACCAAAGTGGTCGGTAATTGCTCAATATAAAGTAGGCCCCGTTAATTATTATGTCTATAGAGGAGAGGACAATTTAGTTCACCTTTACATAAATGAACCAAAAATAGAATTTAATATGGATTTACTAGTAGGGATTAAAAAAGATACAAACGAAGAAGAGAGATACCTAATTAATAAATATAAAAGTGGATATGGAAAAATTTATCCGTTGATTATAGATCCGCACATAGATGAAATATCATATAACGGTTATACCAATAATATAAGCGCAATACATAAATTAGTTCCATCGAGATGGATCATAGTTGACATAAAACTAGAAAAAGAAGAATCGGATTCTTTAGTTATAGAGCTTGCTAGAAAGGCAAATAAGGTAATCAGCCTCACTACTCCCTATGTAGAGGGTATAACAGATGATGGAAATAGAATATCTGCCTCATTCCTTAATGAGATTTCTCATTTTGGTAGTAACTTTGTTTTAAGAAAGTATCCAGAAAAACCGTTAACTATGTCAGATCTATTAGCATCTAAGGTCTTAAGTCCTGTTATAGCAGCATATATATGGCTTTTAGCAGAGGCTCAAGGATTTTTAATGATATCAGGAAGCATGGGTAGCGGAAAGACAACTCTTTTGCAATCCATAGCAAGTGTTTTACCTCCTTATAGCAAGATAATTACAATAGAAGACACCCCTGAATTAAAGCTTATTTCGCCAAATTGGGATTCTTTTATAACAAGACCTAAGTTACCTGGAAGTGAAATTCAAGAAATTAGTCTTGAGGATTTGCTAAAATATGCATTAAGAAGAAGGGCAGATTATGTTATAGTGGGAGAAGTAAGAGGAAGGGAGGCAAAAGTTCTTGCACAAGCTGCAACTAGCGGCTATGGAGCTATGACCACAATTCATTCAGATTCTCCCGAGGGCGTAATATCGAGGCTTAGTTTAGAACCAATAAAGTTGCCCCCTCTTTTCATAAAGTCAATTACAGCAATAATTCAAATAAGAACCTTGCCTTCTTTAGGAGGAAAAGCTATAAGAAGGATATATGAAATAGATGAAATAGACAATGAGGATTTAGTAAATGTATACAAACTAGGTTATCAACAAAATGATATAGATAGCATTGTAAGCAAAAGCAAAAAACTAGAGATTGCAAGCAACAGGCTTGGCTTCAATTATAACGAAATATCTGAAGAATTGAAATCAAGGATAGAGTTCTTAGAAAATAACATGGGGAAAAGTCCGGAAGATTTCTATGTTGCTTTGTCAAGATACTATGTAGAGAAATATGGAGATGTACTATGATAAAACTTTATATCAAAAAGCTAGATTACTTGAAATTAGATATAAAAACTATTGTTCTAATAAAAAAGGCTAGCAAATTACTTAAAATAATATCTTTCTTTATGATTTTTATCTTAGTTTACTTATTAATAATACATAAATTTTTTATAAGTTTTTTAATAGGCCTGACTTCAATGTTGTTTTTCTTTTCTGATTTTTGGATTCCTGAGATTTGGCTTAAGATTTTAAATAATGGAATAGAAAACGAGCTGCCTTCTCTCTTAGCCTTCTTAATACCATATGCCTTTACAACAAAGAACCTTGTTGATCTATTATTGTCAATGCCCGATTCTTTAAAATTAAAATATATAAAGAAAGAAATCAATAGACTAAAAACTATTCTAAATTTTACTCAGGATAGCAGAAAGGCATTATCTAAATTAGGTGAAACTACGCCAAACTTAAGGTTTAAGAGGCTTATTATAGACTATGTTCAATCCGAATACATGGGAACTCGAAAGAACAGAATTACTGCGCTATTGTATAAATATGCAATTTATGGTATAAGAGATAGGTGGAAAAACTATATAGAACTTGGGAAGGAGCTTGTTGAAATAAGCATAGGGATTATTTTGTCAATAGGTATGCTAGCAATACTAATTTTATTTAACGGCTCAAACCTATTATTTATAGTATTAGTTTTTGGATTATTTTTTATTCCTATAATTTCTGTTCTTCTTCTCTTATTAAGGCCGAAAATAGGCGAACCTCAAGATAATTATTATATTGAAACATTATCAATAATTATTCCATTGATATCCTCTTTTCTCATATTAAAAAACATGCTATATTTTTCATTAATTCCTCTTATAATAGGTATTCCAATAATTGAAATTTACAACAAGAAAATAAAAGAAAAAATAGATATAGCTTTATTAAATTTAAGAAGTGCTGCAGAGAAAGCTAAGATAGGAAAAAGGTTTGATTTAGAGCTAAGTAAAGCTAAAATATTAGCAAACAATATAATTCAAGCTATTTTAGAATCAGAGAAAATAGCCGGAAAAATAGGAGTTAGCAATGCTATAGAAGGGATTAGACTTATAATTGAAGAATCCAGAAGGTTATCGGACTCAATAAAAGCGCAGTCAATTTTTATGATGTCAATAGCAGTTATTTCTCCATTAATATCTCTGTTTGCTATAAATATTATTTCTAATACTTTTCTTAATTCAAATCAGCTGATACCAATCAACTATAGCATGATATATTTTTCAAAAATAATCATAGCTTCTCTTTCTCCATTATCAGTTCTACCTGTTTCTATATTATATAGAGGAAGAATTCCAACACTCATACCAAGCCTGATTTCTACATTGCTAATTATATCATTGCTAAGATATTGAATCAAAATAAAATAATCTTGACTCGTAATATGTTATTTCTCCATTTTTATCAACTATAGCAATAACTGGTATATGAGAATCTGCTACAGCTAACTCGCTCCATTCTGTAATCTGAAAAGTAGTTATCAAATCGCCTTCTCCTAATACCAAGACTTCAAATTTTTTAAGATTAGGCGTTTCAGAAATTAAAGTATTATCTCTTGAACCTTCCCAAACTCTTCTTCCCCTTTTTCTCAAATCAAAATAAACTAAAAATAAGTTTAAAGGTATCTTATAATATTTTATAATTTCTAATGCATTTTCCCAGCCAGTTTTACCATTTATATTGGCTCTTTCAATAGCAATTAAATATAGGCTTTCTAAAATATTTAAACGATTATTTATAATGAGGCCATTTTTTTCTAATTGATCACAGAAGTCTTTGTTATTGCAAGTCCTAATTACTACCTTCCCGTCTTCCATAACTAAATCTAAGTAGCTTTCTTTAGACATTTTATTTCTCTACCTCTTTGAACGTCTAAAATATAAATAATCTGCCAATTCTATCAATGCTGCAATTCCTGCACCTGCAACGCTGTATAAAAGGAACCCGCTTCCTATAAACAAATTAATTACTACTGATCCAGTAATAATGCCTACTTTTAATCCATAATTTTCCAATGTTATGCCCAGTTGGTAAAATGCTAATGCTAAAGAAATAATTATTGCTATAGATGCTGTTTCTTTTAATATATTTAAGTTGCTCTTTGTTACTTTATAAAATACTCTGGAAACAACTATATATAATGTAAATCCCGCAAGTAAAATAGGTATTGAATTAGCTATTATACTGCCAGAAAATGTTATAAGGTTTTCTTTGCTTAATGCCGAATAATATCCAGCAAGAACGCTGGCTAAAATTGTAACTCCAAGTATGCCGATACCAGCAATTTGGAAATGGCTAGTCTCTCTCAAATAATTAGTAAATCCTTTTAATATGTTATACGTTCTGTCCTCTATATTGAACCCTTTTACTATCAAAAAAATTCCTATTATTGCTAGCATAATCTTTAATGCCAACAATATGTATCCGAAAACAGACAATATACCAAATAAGGCAACTAATATACCTGGTATGCCTAAGAAATATTTTGAATATTTAGGGTCTTCTATAGCCTTTCTTATATACCTTGCTAATAAAAAATAGCTACCTTCAACCCCCAAATGCTGTTCTACAATAACTCTTCTAAGCCCTGCTATTGGTGCAAGATCCCTTAATACTTCTGCTACCAAGAGCTCATCAGTTCCATCACTTACCAAATAAAACTCTGCATTTTTATTACCTATTTTTTCTAATAATTGCTTGACTCTATCTTTAATTAAGATCTGAGCCAGCATATTATTAGTTGGATGACCTCCTACAATGGCAATTTCTGTGTCATTATTCGATGTTCTTAAATTCTCATATAAATTAAGACCTGCAAATATAGCATTTGTATCCGCATCTTCAGGTCTTTTTTCTGCAAAATCAATCGCAGCTTTCATTACCTCATCTCTTCCAAATATTAGAGATTTACCAGTAACGCTGCCTATATCATCATCTATATCTATTATCAGTACTATTAGTTTTTTGATATTTTCCTCCACTATTTTTTGCCCAAAATGTCTATATGAATTCCAAAATAATAATATTTTCTTTCATCATTTTTAAAGCAAATTTATTAAAAATTATTTTATTTAACGCGAGTTTATAATCTCTGGTTTTTAGCTAATATTATGCTGATAGGGTGAAAAAAGTGTCAGGAAAGTATTATGACTTAGATTTAGATGAATCGTTTATAAACGAGCTTAGAGAGACCCTTGCATATATGGTAAACCCCGTTACTATAAGCGTATTCGTTGGAGAAGAATGCGAGACTTGTGAAGACACAATAACACTAATAAATACCATAGCAAATGCCTCACCTACAAAAAATGGCAAAAAAATGATTGAGGTTAAAATATATAACAAATCAAATCAAGAAGACTTAAAAGAATTTGAAAAACAAGGAGTTGAAAGAATTCCAGCAGTAACTCTTATAGGTGGATTAATAAAATATAGCGGAATACCTGCAGGAGAAGAAATAAGAGGGTTCATTGAAACTATAATGAGAATAAGCGAGAATGATTCAGGTTTAGAAAAAGAGACTAGAGAAGAACTAGCTAAATTAAAAGGTAAAGTACATATAGAGACTGTTATAACTCCGTCTTGCCCCTACTGTCCTTATGCGGTGCTATTATCAAACATGTTTGCTTACGAAGCGTACAAACAAAACAATCCAAATATACTCTCTGAAACAGTTGAAGCTTACGAAAATATGGATATAGCTGAAAAATATGGCGTTATGAGCGTACCAGCAATAGCTTTAAACGGCGTAGTATCTTTTGTAGGAGTTCCTTATGAAGAAGACTTCATAACATATATAAAGGCTGCTGCAGAGAATAAATTAAAACAAATTGTTCCAAAAGAAGAAGGAGAAGCAACTGGAATCTAACCCTTCAAATTGCTCAATAGTTTATTTTTAATTGAGGATTCATGACTTAAATATATTTTCGCTTTGCAATAGCAACCAGAAGGTGATGGTATTCTGTAGATTCCTGAACTATCTAATATATCATAACATCCAAGATGTGAGCATATTTCTATTTTTTCTGTTCTAGTTTTAGGTAATATTTCTATAATTGAATTGTGGTCAGAGACATTAAATATTTCAAATTCTATTGTTTTATTGGTAATTCCTCTTAATACTACAGACGAATAACCACTCCTTATATTATTTATAAATTCATATCCATAGGGAAAGCTTGTATTGATCTCCATTAATACGTTAAAAGATCTTAAAATTCCTCCTTTTACTATATAAAATGGTTTTTTAGAATTTATGTTTAATATTCCCGATTCAAATTTTATTTCAATTTCATAATTAGATACAAAACCTATCTCAGAATTTAAGACAAACGCATTTGTTTTAAAATCTAATTTTCTCGAATGAAATTTAAAGAACTTAAAAGGATAAAGTATATGATATGAAATGTCGTGATAAGGTATTTTTAAAAATACTTCATTATCATGATCAAATAATAGAGCTATATCATTGTTAGTAAAAAGAGTTCCTACATTTGTTTCATATATATTTATTTTTCCTGAAGAGAACCTCTCTATAACATTAAACTGCAAAGGACCTATGCTATAATAATTATTTTTCACTTGAGCTCTTTTTACTTCTAGACATTCCTGTGACTTTACAATTGAAAAAGGATCAGAGACACGAACAAAAATTTTTTTATCTTTATAACTATAACAACTTCCATAACTTAACTCATTAAGAATTGGGGCATATGAAACAAATCCAAAAGGGTTTATTATATAGCCATTATTAATCGTTGTATTTGGGTTATAGATTTTGTAATTAAAAAATAAATTATTTATTGGCTTCTCTGGAATCTTTGATAACAAACCTCCGCCGTTAATTTTCAATTGATAAATATTACAACACAACCATGTTAACTTTACATCTTTGTCAATATTTATATCATAAATGCCATTATTGTTTGCTATTGCTGGAAAACTTGGTATATTTAAAATCTCTTTTTTATATACGTCGCCTATTTTAAATTTTTCATAATTAAACCATTCATTAAATACAAAACTTTTTTCCAACTACTTGACCTCCTATTTTAAATTTCGCTTTATTAATTAATAATAAAAACTTGTTTACAAAACAAAATTTAATATACGTACGCTATTATAACTCCTCCTGTCTTTTTGACAAGAGCATCTTTATGTGTCATAACGCCTTGATTTGTAGATAATATTAAGTGACCAAGATCCCTGCTTGCTAAAAATCTTCTCAAGTTCTCTGGAAGCCTTAATAATTCATTATATTTTATAGAAACTCTCGGCCTAACTGGGCCTATTTTATTAATTCTACCTAATAGCTGTACTTTAAACTTTCCAAACCTACCATCATCAACATATTCAAATTCTCCTATATATCCTTCTTTCTGAAGAACTCTAAGAACTGAAGCTGAGAGCTTTGAAGCTGGTAACAATACGACCTCCCTTTCTCCTCTAAGCTCGGAGTTCATTATTGAGGACAAATGATAAGCCAAGACATCTACCATTATTTATCACCTTACTTATATTTCTTAAATCCTAACGATGGGGCTACCTCCCTAAAACATTGTCTGCACAAATAAATTCCATACTTCTGAATAACAGCGTCCCTAGTTCCACACCTTTGACATTTCTGAGCACCACGCCCAATGCTTTTTACTTTAGGTGGTTTGTATTTTCCCATTCCATTCACCTCATATAAATGTAACCCCTAATTCTTTACTAAGCAGCACCATTGTTTCTTCCGGCTTCACTCTATGCCTTATTGGCATTTTAGATGTTTTAATCTTTCTCTTTTCTATTCTATATCCAGGCTTTTCTACTGTTATTATTACATCCATCCCTACAATACCTATTTCTGGATCATATCTTGCGCCGGGCAACAATATATATTCTGTGATTCCAAAGCCTACATTACCGAATTTGTCAATACTGTTCTTTTTAATTCTATATCCAACTGCTTCCAGAGCCTTCTTTAAAAAGGCATAAGCTTTTTCCCCTCTTAATGTAACCATTGTTGCTATGTTCTCGCCTTTTCTTATGCCAAAAGGTCTCACTGTTTTTTTAGCTCTTCTTAAAGAAGCCTTTTGACCTGTAAGCTGTGTTAGCAATTCTTGTATTTTAACAAGCTTTTCGCCTGATTGACCTAATGCTATATTTACAGTAACTTTAACTATTCTTGGTTTTGTCATGGGATTTTCTTCCCATGATTTTAATATCTTATTTACCTCATTATCATCTAAAGCTACGCTCATAATTCTATCTCCTCCGGTAATGTAATAACTGGCTTCTCTTTTCCTATAACTAATACATAGTCAAGAGCTGTTTGTATTTTCTTACCCCCCTTTCCTTCTAGAGTTATTGAAGTCCACTTCCAACCCCATTGTTTATTTATAGATACTAACTTACCTAACTTACCTACGTTCTTTCCCCATACTATTAATGCAATATCACCAATTTGGAATGGTATGTGATCCTTAATTTCTTGATTTAGTAAATCTAATAACAAGGTATCCAATGTATTATAGGGGACATCTTTCTTTTCTTTTTCATTTAATTTAATTAATATATTTCTTCCTCCACTAAGATTTAATTGTAAATTCCCTCCCTTCACTATAGTCTTATTCTCTATTCTGACAGGCTTAATACTGGCCTCTTCTTTAGTTATTTTATGCAACCTAAGATAATCTGTTGGATATGGAATTACTCTATAATATTCATCATTTTCAGGTATTTCCAAAACATCCATGGCGCTTAAAGGATATTTATAATCTCTTACTACTTTTCCATCAACTTTAATTTTTCCTTCTGCAATTATTTTAATAGCTTCCTTACCAGATTCTGCATATTTTAATATATCCCTTAAAACTAACATTAATGGTAAACTTTGTTCAACTTTATGAGGACCTGGTGAGGGCTTAACAGTCCATGGTCTGACCTTTCTTGGAACAGGCCAAAACATTGGAGCAGCTTTGGCTTTAATAGATCTACTTCCTCCCATATTACCCATCACTTTTCACCTTGTTTTTCCTCAGGTTGTTTTTCTTCAGCTACTTTAGCTTCTGTAACTTCACTTTTTTCTTCTTGCGTAACCATTTTTCCTCCTCTTCTCTGTACTATTTTTCTTCTTTCTTCATCTTTTAAATCTAAATCAGTGATTATTAAATTCCATGGTCTAAATTTAACAGGTATTTCAGTACCATCAGCTTTTTTCCTCGTAATGCCTTCAATTTTAACAAATAATCTCTTTAGATCTATTTCAGATACTTTTCCTGTTTTACCTTTATAAGATCCTTTGACCACTTTAACTTTATCCCCAACTCTTAATGGCATATTTCTAATACCAAATTTTTCTCTCAGCTCTTTGCTTAATTGCACTGTAACAAGCTTATGCTTTAAATGAAGGGGCATATTAAACAAAAACTTACGTTGCTTTCTTGGATTAGATGACCTTATCATATTACAACACCTCATATAATAGAGGTAGCAAGCTTAGCTACCGTTGGCCACCTTTCTGCTACTTCTTTAGGAACTGAACCTCTTATCTCGCTTCCTTTAGGGGTTCCATCAGGGTTAACTAAAACTAAAGCATTATCATTAAACGATATCCAAGTGCCGTCAGACCTCTTATATGGTCTTTTTTGCCTTATAATTACTGCATAACTTATTTGTTTTCTAACTTGAGGATTTCCTTTTTTAATAGATACAACTACTAAATCCCCAACGGTTGCCCTTGCTAATCTTCTAACCCTAGTTTTAACTAATGGTACATCAACTATTAAGGCTTCTTTGGCCCCACTATTATCTGCAACGAAAGCTGTTGAACCAACTTGAAGGCCAGCGCTTAACCCCCTTCTTGAAAGCACTGCTCCATACTTCTTCCTCTTTGGCATTTAATTAACACCCCTTATGTATGTTTACCTAATATCACAAACTTAATAGTTTTTGATAATGGTCTAGTTTCACCAATTACTACCTTGTCTCCCTCCTTTATATCTAAGCATGCTGGCACATGCACATGCTTTTTAGTTCTTCTCCATTCATATCTCTTATACTTACGATTATAATACAAATGCTCATGCCTTACAACAGCACTTTCTTTTGTTCTTAGCTTTTCAACAACAACTTCTAATAACACACCTCTAACCTTAAGTGATCCATGCCATGGACAATATGGATCACTACAGCTTTTTTGGGGCGGACTCACCCCAGGTATTTGCAAATTCTTTATTGCTTTCTGTTCTGGCATTAATCTTACACCTATCGCGATTCCATTTTTACCGCACATCAAAAAGTAAAAAATGATACTTATAAACTCTATTGGGGGTAATTCAAGCACATTCTATATAAAAATTCATAAAGCTTATTCTTTAACCGCATATATAATTAAAACATTTTTTAATCTTTAGATTATTTTTGGTTAAATTCTTTTTAAGTTATTAAAAAACAATATATTTATGTTTTGTAAACTCTTCAAATATATTAAAAGATTTAATAAAAATATCATAAACTTATAAAATTATTTTATTAAGTTTTTTACTCTATCCTCAGGCCTACCTATTAAATCATCGCCTAAAACAGTTATTTTTTCATTTTCAATTAAAAATTCAAAAATGGCTCCTTTCTTCATTACAATCTTTTTGCCTTTATCGGTTTCTAAAACTAATGTATTTTTTGTTTCGTAATATACTTTTCCGCATTTCCCTTCCAAATTAGGATCTAAATGCTTTAAAATACAAACATTTAAACCAATAATTTCGTGATAAATTATATTTTTTCTATTGATTTTCAAATATTTTCACATTTACTTTTTCTTTTCATTCATAAATGTTAATATTCTTGCTTTATTTTTCCTCAACTGCTTGATTTTTGCAGGGTTATCCAAAGATCCTGTAGAGGCTTTATGTCTAAGGATGGCTAATTCTGATACAGTATCACTTAATGCCTTCTTTACTTCGTCTTCTTGCATTTTCCTAAGTTCACTCATTTTGAGCTTGTATTTCCCCACCTTCCTCAACCTCCTTTTCTTCACTCATTTCCTCCATCATTTCCTCCAATTTCTCCTGTCCTTCTTCAGCTTTAATTTCTTCTACCTGCTCTTTTAAGGATTGAATCACGTTCTTGATTTCATCTTCTCCTTTTTCATATATGTGCGGCTGTGATGCCTGTTGCTTAACTATAATTACTCTTACACCATAAACTCCTTGAGGCAGCTTTGCACCAGAAACTGCCTTATCTACATATTGATCTACTATATCTCCAGTTTTAATTACTTTACCCATTTGAAGCTTTTCAAATTTAGCTCTTTCGTTTGTTAACTTCCCACTTATTACTATCTCTGCTCCTATAGCTCCAGCCTCTATTATTCTTCTTAATGTAGCCATTGCAACCCTTCTAAAATGATAACCCATTTCTAAAGATCTAGCAACCCTAAATGCTTGAACTCTTGCGTTAAGTTCCATGTTATCTGGCTGGCTAACGGTTACCTGGGCATTTTCTAAACCAAAAACCTTTTGAAATACTCCTTGTAACCTCCTGATAGTTGCTCCTTTCCTACCAATTATTAGTGCAGGTCTTTCTGCATATATATGAATCCTTGTCCCAAGTCCGCTTTGAATTATGTGAACTCCAGAATATCCGGCTGTGTAGAAATTTTGGGCAAGATACTCATCTATTTTTGTCCTAAGCATTGCTTGATCCAGGAAAAATTTTTTTATTCTAGACATAATTTCATTCCTCCATTCTAACTATTACTTCTACATTTGATCTGAACTTTCTAATTACATCGGCCCTTCCAAAAGCCCTTGGCATAGCTCTCTTTAATGTTAAACCTTTGCTTACAGCTATATGAGATATAACTAGTTTCTCTACTTCCAATCCTTTATTTTCTGCATTATTTTCAACATTTTCTAATAATTTTAAAACATACTTAGATGCTTTTATAGGGTACCTACCAGATGGTACGCCCCATCTATCGCTTAAACCCCTTTTATGCGAAACCTTTTTATTAGACCTTCTAAATGGTACAGGCTCCTTTTGCTCAATTACGTTCTGCAAGAATTTTTCAGCCTTTTTTAAATTCATACCATTTATCGCTTTAGCTATCTCAACTATTACCTTAGGATGCACAGGCACCTCTCTAATTACTGCTTTCGCTACTTTGCTTTCATCGGGAATTCTAAATGAATAATTCCATTGCGGCAACTAAACCACCTCACACTTTAGCAGCTACGTGCAAGCTGCTCTTAGACGCCTTTAATCCTGGTTCTCCGTGATGTACTGTCTTTGTTGTATGGCTGTATTCTCCAAGTCTATGTCCAATCATTTCAGGGGTTATCCTAACTGACACATATTCTTTACCATTATGAACTGCTATTGTCAATCCAATCATCTCTGGCAATATAACTAGGTCCCTAACATGAGTTTTGATCACAGTATTAACCTTGCTAGGATCTTGTTGTATAGCCTTTCTGAGGGCCCTTATCTTAGCTAACAATACTTTTTGAGATGGTGTAAAACCTCTTGTCAAACTTCTCCTAGACCTCGACGGAAATAGTTTAACCAATTCATCCATGGGCATATTCAGTAATTCTTCTAAAGTCTTACCTCTATATTTAAATCGCTTCCATTCTGGTTTCAGCTCAATCGACATTTCTTTCACCTAACTGGCTCACGCGCTTTCTAGCAATTCCTAGTTATTTATACTCCTTTAAAATCCTTTTATGCTATAATGAAATAAATTTTATTTAGAATGTTTAATATGAAGGAACTTCAAATTGCTTTACTCTTACTTGAGTAACTACATCTATAGATTCCAGTGCAGACTTTAATTTATCAGCATCTATAGAACTTTGACTTATATCTATAATAAATGTACACTCTCCTTCTTCCCTTCTTGTTATAGACGTGCATCTGTTTGCAATAATATCTATTTTATATTCCGCAATTTTATCAATAACCTTTGCCAACGACCCAGGTTTGTCTACCATGTCTATGCTTAATTCTAATACTTTAGCATTTTCAGATAGTATAGGACTTATTACAATTTCTTTTTTATCGCTATCAGCTAATAATGCAACCAGCATTCCCGGTTCTATTCCCAAATTTTCCCTCATAGTTTGAGGTATTGTTATCCTGCCTTTGGAATCTACCTTAACCAATCCAGTAACTCTACTACTTGACACAAAGTACACCCCATTAAATTCTCAACCTAATTTACTTAGATCCTTTTTATTTATAGACAAGCTAAGAAATATAAAATTTTACTTTTTGTAACACTTTTCAATTTAAAATAAAAAAATTCAGAAAGTATTAGCAGTTTTGCGCGCTAACCTCCTTCCCACCCCAAAGGATAAGGGTTCCCTTAGGGTAGATCATAGGTTTGTGGTTTACTACCTTCATTTTCATCATTTCATAGCTAACAGATGAAATCACTCACCACGCTCTATTTATCCAGGTAAACCATTGGTCAAGCCTTCAACCCATTACCCCTATCCCTAACTGGCCTCCCATCCCAGATCCAAGGAACTTAGGAATATGTGGAGCCATGAGGCATCTCCTTATGGGTATACGTTTTATTTTACAATACTTTTAAAACTAGAATCTAAAATCTTTTACCCCACCCCTAGAAGGGGCTTGTCGTTCACTTTTTCAGAGTGAGACTAGGTATTTCATCTCTCCATTTTTTGCGCGGTCAGAGTGAGACTAGGTATTTCATCTCTCCATCATGGGTTGCCCACGTCATCATACCGCTAATTTTAAATTTGGCATCAAATACCCTTATATATTAATTCAAAATTAAGATTTAGCTATAGTAATTTCTTTTAACAAGTTCGGCCTATTTGAATTTGCTTCTTCTCTTGCATTTTTAATTATATTACCTATGTTTTCCAAGAAATCTTCTGGTAACTTCTTAAAAATTGGTTCAACTTTATTTAATTTCATTCCTGGCTCAACATTTTTATATAGAATTTCATTCCATTTAACTTCATGTACATTAGTGCTATAGCCTAATTGTTTCCATACAATGTTTGATGTTGAAGGCATAAATGGATATAAAAGTAATGATATGTTTTTTATTATATTAACTGAAACATTCATAACTCCTCTTGCAACCTTTATGTCTTTGCGATATAGATCCCATGGAGCTCTGTCGTTAAGATACTTATTGCCTAGCCTTGCTATTTCTAAGATACTGTCCGTCGCTTTTTTAAGCCTAACTTCGTCTAAACTTTGTTTATATTCATTTATATAGGAGTAAACAGCTTTATTTGTTTCCACATCTGCATCTTCCAACTTTTCTGCTTCTGGTATAATTCCGTTAAACCTTGATCTTAATAATGAAAATACTCTATAAATAAAATTACCAATATCATCATTTAATTCATTATTCACTATCTTAACAAATTCTTTCCAAGTAAAATTGGAATCTCCCCCTTCGGGCCTTATTCTAATTAATACCCACCTCCAATATTCTGCAGGTGCTATACCTAAAGCCTCATCTAGCCATACTCCAATTTTTCTGCTCTTACTAAATTTTTGTCCTTCATACATCAAATACTCCGTAGAGTTTATTTTCCATGGAAGTATGTAATCTTCTTCTGATGCAATTAGCAAGGCAGGTAATACAATAGAGTGGAAGGGTATGTTATCTTTTCCTATAAAATATATAGATTTTGTTTCTTTGTCTTGCCAATATTCCTTCCACGCATCGTTTCCTTTTCCTATTCTTATTAAATACTCTTTAGTTGCACTTAAATAACCCAAAAGTGCGTCAAACCACACATAAATAGTTTTATTTTGAGTATCTGGAAAAGGTGATTCTATACCCCAATTTATATCCCTAGTTATGCTTCTTGGCTTTAAACCGTGCTTTACCCATGATATACTGTAATTTTTAACATTATCATCCAGCTCATTATTATTAATAAGCCAATTCAATAATCTTTCCTGTATTTTGGATAAATCTATAAAATAATTTTTTGTTTTCATCCAAACAGGAGTTGATCCGCATAAAGCACACTTCGGATTTATCAAATCTTTGGGTGATAACAGCCTACCGCATTTATCGCATTGATCTCCATGAGCTTGATCGAATCCGCAATATGGACAGGTTCCAACAACATATCTATCCGGCAAAAACATTTTATCGTTTAAACAATAAGGAAGTTCTTCTTCCATTGGAAAAATATAACCCTTCTCGTAAATTTTCATCAAAAATTCTTTAACAAATTCTTTATGAACATCGCTTTCTGTTCTTGAAAATAAACTGAAATCAAAATTAAATTCTTTAAATAATTTTAGCATATATTCGTGAACCTGATCAGTCAATTCCTTAGGTTTAACTTTTCTTTTTCTAGCCTCTAGTTCTATTGGGGTACCGTGTTCATCGCTACCGGTAACAAATATAACATCATTTCCCAATGCTCTAAGGTATCTTGCATACACATCAGCGCTCAATAAATGGAGAACTGTTCCTAAGTGTGGAATAAAATCTGAATATGGCCATGCTGATGCAACAATGTATTTCAATGCAATCACCCTTAATTTGCAGCTTCACTCTACAAAGCAAGATACAAAAATAAAAATTATAAAGTTATTACTGCTAACCTCCTTCCCGCCCCAAAGGATAAGGGTTCCCTTAGGGTAGATCATAGGTTTGTGATTTACTGCCTTCATTTTAATCATTTCATAGCTAACAGATGAAATCACTCACCACGTTCTGCTCGTCTAGGTAAACCATTGGTCAAGCCTTCAACCAATTACCCCTATCCCTCACTGGCCTCCCATCCCAGATCCAAGGAACTTGGGAATATGTGGAGCCATGATGATCTCCTTATGGAGACACGTTTTATTTTACAATACTTTTAAAACTAGAATCTAAAAGCTTTTACCCACCCCTAGAAGGGGCTTGTCGTTCACTTTGTCAAAATCGCAAGGGTCATAATATGAAATAAACAGAATAATAATAAAAAGAGTAGTTTTAGCTTATTTACTAAGCTTAAAGATATACCAATAAAACAACTTATAAAAAGTATGAGTTCTCAAGGCTAAGGCATCAGCTTTAATTTGATCTAAAAACAGATGCCTAAAAACAAATATGAACTTAATATATAAATTTTATTGCGTAAGAAACACGATAGTTCCTCAAATAAAAAGGTTTAAACTGTTAATTAAACATACAAAATTGTACACCCAGGAATATTGGAGTGAGTATAAATGAATGGTTATCCCAGAAAGTGGGAAGTTCCTTTAGATAGGCCTTGGTTTAAAAGCTACCCTCTAGGCTTAAATTTAACGATAGACCTTCCAGAAATGACTCTAGTAGATATGTTAGAAAATTCAGCTAGATTTTATGGATATAGAGATAGCATTATTTATTATGGGAATAGAATAACTTATAAAGATTTACTAGACCATGTAGAGAAACTAGCAACTTATTTAAAAAAGCAGGGTATTAAGAAAGGTGATCATGTAGGAATATACATGTTAAATTCTCCATTATGGGTAATTTCTTATTTTGGAATTTTAAGAGCTAATGGAGTTGTAGTACCTATAAATCCGTTTTATAAGCAACAGGAACTTGAATATATAACAAGAGATTCAAAAATAAAAATGATTATAACTTCAGCCGATAAAATTGCTAATTTAGAAGAAATATATAAGAAATTTGATATAAAAATATTAGTAGGAAAACTATCTCAGTTTGTATCAAAAGAATCAGAAATTCCTGTTCCAGATTTTATAAAAAAAGATGTGCCTGTAAAGTTTGGAGATTTGTGGGAAGATGCATTAAAAGAAAAAGACCCTCCTCAAATAGAAATAACGCCGGATGATATAGCAATGATTCCCTATACTGCTGGTACTACAGGTATACCTAAGGGAGCAATTCATACTCATCTTACAATTTTAAGCAATACAATATCTGCAGCTATATGGGAAAGGGTGACTTCATCGGCAATTCATCTTGTTACACTTCCCTTATATCATGTAACTGGATTAATTCACTCCTTACTTTCTCCAGTATATACAGGCTCTACAATGGTTATAATGTCAAGTTGGGATCCTAAAACAGCATTAAAAGCCATTGAAAAATATAAAGTAACACATTGGATTAATATCGCAACTATGTTATTTGATATTCTATCTAATCCTGATTTACAAAAAACAAATTTAAGTTCGTTGAGAGTATGTGGAGGTGGTGGCATGCCAGTTCCAGCTGCTGTAGGAAAAAGATTCGAAGAATTAACTGGTGTTAAATATATAGAAGGATATGGATTAACAGAAACTGTTTCTCAAACCCATCTAAATCCACCAGACAAGCCTAAATATGGATCAGCAGGTATTCCAGATTTTGGTGTAGATGCCTTAATTATGGATCCAGGTTCAAAAAAGATATTAAATCCAGGAGAAGTAGGAGAAATAATAATTAGCGGCCCGGAGATTTTCCAAGGTTACTGGAATAAACCTAAAGAGACCGAAGAGGCATTTGTGGAAATCAATGGGAAAAGATATTTCAGAACTGGTGATATTGGTTATATGGACAACGAAGGATACTTCTACATTGTTGATAGATTAAAAAGAATGATTAACAGAGCTGGATTAAAAGTATGGCCAAATGAAGTAGAAAGCATTTTGTATGGCTTTCCACCAATCAAAGAGGTAGTGATAATAGGGGTTCCAGATGAAAGAGTAGGTGAAGAAGTAAAGGCATTCATAGCTTTAAAGGATGAGTATAAAGGAAAAGTGACTCCAGAAGAAATCCAGGAATGGTTAAAAGATAAGGTTGCATCTTATAAAATTCCAAGAATTATAGAATTTGTAGATTCGTTACCAAGATCAGGCGCAGGTAAAATTGATTGGAGAAGCCTGCAAGAAAAAGAAAGGGAAAAACTTAAGAAAGGAGGTGAGTGAAATGGAGAAATATGTAATAAGGCCATTGTTACAATCTTATATAACTGCTCCATTAGGTGTTGCATACTTGATGGGTGATATGAGAACTTATGTTACCACAGGCGTATATATATGGTACCTAGAAGGTAGTGATAAAAAAATATTGATCGATACCGGTATGGAAGCGCCTGGAAGCAATGGATTAGTGCACGGATTTCCAGCAAAGGGTGGAGGCGAAACTGGTACTAGAGACGCGCTTTCTTCAATCGGCTTAAAACCAGAAGACATAGATATTTTAATATTGACACATTTGCACTTTGATCATACTGCTACTGCACATCTCTTCCAAAATGCAAAGATATATGTACAAAAGATAGAATGGGAAACAGCTTTTAATCCACCACCTCATATGAGAGGAACATATGATATGAAAAACATAATGCCTCTAGAAAATATGGATTTAGCATTAGTAAATGGTGATGTAGAAATAGAAGGAAACTTAAAACTAGTATTGCTGCCAGGTCATACAAAAGGCCTACAAGGTGTTGCAGTTCCAACTAGCCATGGAACGTTTTTAATTTCAGCTGATCACTTTTACACATATCCAAATATTAATCCACCAAAGGAATTATATACCATGAAAGATTTAACTGGAAATAGTATTCAACTTCCTCCGTCTCCATTACCATTTATTCCTCCAGGACTTCACATTGATTTATCTGAATGGTTCTCTAGTAGTTTAAAAGCTTTATCAATAACAAAAAGAAAAATGATTATACCTGGCCATGACCCAACATTAGTTAATAAAACATTTCCATGGTGATGATGAATATGACCTTAAAATCTCCTGAAAAATATATAGAAAGTTTAAACGATGGGAGAATAGTTTATTATAGAGGTAAAAAAGTTGATAATGTTGCGACACATCCAGTTCTTAGGGCTTCAGTAAATCATGCGTCGCTATTGTATAAATGGCAACAAGATCCTGATAAAAGAAATTTGGTTGTTAAAAAAGATCCTGAATTTGGCGAAATAAGCAGTTTTTATTATATCCCAAAAAATGGAAACGATTTGATGAACAGGTTTGAATTGATATATGAAACAACTAGATGGGGAAGAGGTTTCTTTAATATAACAAAAGCAATAGGATCAGATGCACTTTTTGCTTTAATTATAATTACAAAACATATGGACTCTATGCTCGGAACAAGCTATTATCAAAGAGTTTTAAATTATTATAAATATGTAGTTGAAAACGATAATGCTATTGCAGTTGCACAGACAGATGTGAAAGGAGATAGAAATCTGAGACCTCATGAACAGCAAGATCCTGATATGTATCTAAGGATTGTCGAAAAAAGAAAAGATGGCATAGTTGTAAGAGGCGCAAAAGTCCATACAACTCAAGCGAGTGCATCAAACGATATAATAGTCTTGCCAACAAGAGCGATGACCGATAAGGATAAGGATTATTCTGTAGCATTCGCAATACCAGCTAACACAAAAGGGGTAAAAATGATATCAAAACCAGAAAAAGCTACTGAAGCCGCATTAAATGATTCATGGTTTGTAATGGGAAGGGAAAATGTTGAAACTGAAACAACAACAATATTTGATGATGTTTTCGTTCCTTGGGAAAGAGTTTTCATGGCAGGAGAATATCAATTTGCAGGACCTTTGGCTGTAATGTTCCCTACTTATCATAGATTTACAGCCATTTCTTATAGGGCAGGCATGGCAGATTTGATTATTGGACTTGGTAAATTACTAGCTGAATACAATGGTGTTGATGATAAATCCAACATAAGAAGAGATGTGGTTGAATTGATCAAATATAAGGAAATGCTAAGAGCTTCTGCTATAGCAGCTTCCAACCTTGCTTCAATAGATGAGCTAACAGGTATTGCAATACCAAATACTGTAATGACAAATATAGGCAAATTAATTGCGAATGAAAACTATACTGACATTGTAAAACACCTAATTGATATAGCCGGTGGACTTGCTGCCACATTACCTTCATCACAAGATTTTGAAAATCCTGAAGAAGCACCTTATTTAGAGAAATATCTTGCTGGTAAAAAAGGTACAAGTTCTTTAGAAAGATCTAAGCTAATTGCATTAACGAGAGAGTTAATATCATCATTTGGAGCCTTATTTACTACAGCTATGATACATGCAGAAGGATCTATAGAGGCAAGCATTATAGAATTATATAGATCATATGATTACGGAGAGAGCAAAAAACTAGCATTTTATGCTTCTGGCTTGAAAGATAAACTCTAATACTTTTATTGAATTAATAATTTTATTTAAAATATACTTAATATATAAGCAGGCTTTAAAAAAAATTCTTTATAGCATTTAAAAATTTAATTGGTATTATCATAACAAACAAATATTATTAAATTAATATGTTTTCTTATTAATAAATTAAGGAAATTAAAAGTAACTTTTGAAAGAATAGGTAAAAATTAAAAATCCCTATTTTTATATAAAATATCAAAGAACCAACCACAAATAATATATACATCACCAATTTTTTAAGGAATGTATAGTTCTACCCTAACTGCTATTCGATGCATGATAAAAAATCTCGTTTTTCAAAACGGGGTAAAGATTTAAACTTCTTCAGAAAAATAATTAACAGCTGCCAACGAGATATGCATTGCTAAAAACATGAGTACTCCTTTACCACAACTAACATTGCTGATGAGGGCATAATACCCGTTGGTCAAGTCTAATATGATGAAAAGTGGGAGCCGATTTTACTCCCACAATACCAGGTAGTATAAGAGATTAGCCATAAAGAGGTATAACCCTCAAGACCTTAGGAAACCAACCTTTAGGGTGAAGAGGATGTCATGAGTAAATAAGTTAAGAATCAACTTACAATATTAATATCAGAAATCTTAAAGTCTTTAGAATATAGAATAGACCTATAAAAGATGTGTATTCCTAGTGCATAAGATATCCTTTCAGTGAAGAGGTTAATCTATTTTTCCATGCTTCCCCATACCCTGAAGAAATCTCTTAACTCCATCATAAATCTCATATGACTTTATTGATTCAAGTCCTAAATTCATTTCAATGGTCAAGCCCTCATTTAGCGGTTTACCTAAGCCTTCATATAAAGCCATTCTATCGTTTCTAAGAGTATTTTGTGGAAACTTACTTATAGATTCAGCAATCTCGATAGCTTTATCTAGAGCTCTACCTTCATCAACTAAATAATTAATTAATCCCCATTGATAAGCCTCTTCGGCAGAGATTAAGCGACCGGTAAGTATCATATCAAGAGCTCTACCAATCCCAATATTTCTTAAAAGCCTTTGTGTTCCACCATCAACTAGAGGAACACCGAAACGTCTTTCTAAAAAACCAAATTTAGCTGTTTTATCTGCAACTCTAATATCTGTCCAAAGCGCTACTTCTAACCCACCAGCAACACAATAACCACTTATTGCTGATATTATTGGTTTCGATAGAATTATTCTTGTAAATCCTAATGGGCCACTAGAATCATTAACTCTCTTAATCATTCTATCTATATCATAAAGATCAGCACCGGCTGAAAAATTACCATTAGCCCCTGTTATTATACCCACATATAAATCATCATTATTTTCAAAATACCTCCAGGACTTATATAACTGTTCAGCTGTATCAGCATCTATTGCATTTCTTCTCTCAGGCCTATTAATTGTAACAACATATACATGACCTTTTGTTTCAGTAATCACATTATTCATTATTTGCCACCAATTTTAAAAATCGTATAAATTTATTTTCGTTCTTTTAGCTTTAGCTTTATATAATTAGCCATATCTACAGTATCTTCGGTTATCCCTTGTTCGCGTAGTTTATACTTCTCTATTCTGCCAGTTGGTGTTCTTGGTAATGAATTAGTGAAACGCACATAACGAGGTACCCAGAACCTAGGCATATTTTCAATAGCATAATCAATAATTTCTTCAGGACTTAATCCTTTTTCTTTTGGCACTATGACTGCCATTACTTCATCCTCACCAACCTCAGATGGTACTGGTATAACAGCAACTTCTGTTATCTTGGGATGCTTAAGAAGTATTTGCTCTACATCATATGATGAAATATTTTCTCCTTTCCTTCTTATCGCATCTTTTTGCCTATCAACAAAGTAAAGGTAACCATTTTCATCGAACATTCCTAAATCGCCTGTATGGAACCATAATCCTCTAAATGCTTCAACAGTCTTATCAGGCATATTGTAGTATTCTTTAAATATTGCCCAAGGCAACTTTGGCCTTATAAGTATCTCTCCAACTTGTCTTGGAGGAAGTGGAAATCCTTCATCATTAGCTACAGTAACATCAAATGGAGGTGCTGGTTTTCCACATGCTCCAGGAGGGACTTTTCTAGAAATTACATCACTATAAGGGCTAGTAACTGGTATTCCAGCTTCAGTTGAACCATAGCCACCAGTTATATATATGTTAAACCTTTTCACAGCTTCAACCCAAATATGGCTTGAGGAGTAGGCATCAGCCACAATCGGCCCATGCTCCTTTTCGAATTTTGTCTCTGGTTGCTTAAGAAGGATATCAAATATTGGACCGACGGCATGAAAATGAGTTATTCCATACTTTACTATATCCTCCCAAAATCTCGATGCATATAAACGTTCAACAAGAACCATTGTGGAATTTGCCAACATTGAGGAAATTGTTGCAAGATCAAGAGCCATTATGTGATAAAGAGGTAAGTAAACATAAACCTTACTTTGAGGAGTTATACCACCAGCATCTATCATGTCTAATGCTGTATATATGAATTGGGCATTATTTTCTACAACAACCTTGGAGAGCCCTGTAGTCCCTGATGTTAATATCATAGCCGAAATATCATATGGCCTGGGATTAGCTTCATTTTTTATATCTGCTTTTGATTTTAAGAGATCATTAAAATTAACATGCTCTTTTTTACCTTTATAATTAATTTCGTCTCCTATAGTTATTACATATCTTATTTTTGGTAATTTGTCTTCAACCTCAAGATATGCGTTTAGCAATTTAGAATCAGCTACCAAAAATGTTGAATCAGATTGTGTTAAATTATAAATCAAAGGATCTTTCACAAACATCGTATTAACAGTAACTGGTACTCCGCCAGCTTTAAGTATACCAAAATAGCTGATTATCCATTCTGGTGAATTTGAAGCAAATATTGCAACCTTATCATTGTTCTTAATTCCCAGTGATTTAAGACCTGCTGCAAATGAAGAGGTTAATTTGTCTATTTGTAAATAACTTAACGTCCTACCATCTTCATAAATCATCCAAGTCTTTTCACCGTTTTCTTTTGCTTTCTCTCGAATCAGATGCACCATACTAGGATAACGCTTTACTGCCTCCATATATATTTCAGTAGGATAAAATCCCTGTTTCAATGTAGGATCAGGTGGAAACATATTCTCACCATCTAATTTATCATCTTAACTTACCTAAAAAGTTTTTGCTAAAAAGCGCCAGTAGTAGTACAAAAAAGATAGAGTAAATGCATAGTGTTAGGGACTTTTGTTATTTATGGCTAAGAGTCATCATATATGAAAATTATCTTATAGCAGTGGTATTATTTTAATAAATGCTTAAAGAAGATACATGAAGGCAGATTCAGTTACTCTTACAGTTAGTGTCTTTTAATAATTTAATTATGTTTAATAAAACTTAAGTTTCTATATTATGGACAGGTTTAGACTATAACAGTTGTACATAATTTTTAAATACTTTAGTTGCCTTTAATTAGTATGAAGAGAAGTTGTATGGGAAGGTAGTGGTGTTTCTCTCGACTAGCCCCAATGATCTGAGGGTGACTGTGTATAATCCCTTAAGAGGCCGTGGTGGAATTAGAAGTGATTAAAAGTAAAAACAAGTTACACCATGGATAAACACATTAGTTAACAATAGTTTTTTAATGTTAAGTGAACTACTCCCTTCCTTATGGCGGGATTCTTCACCTCGCAATGAAGATCTCCTGCTTCTTAAAGAAACCTCGATCCCGTTAAAGCGAAGGTTACATCAAAACAACTGTTTTGTAATGTGGAAGAGAGATTATGGAGGGTCTGCTCTTTATAGGCATAAGTTACCTCAGTCCCAAGGTTACAACCATTCTTATAGCCAATGTCTATATATAACTATTTTGATTAACTATAAAAAACCTTTGGGAGTTATCCATCCCCTCCCTTAAAGAAGGAACTTTCACCCCCTTACCCCCAGTTAAGTTAAAGATACTAAGCATATTCTCTCCACGTATAACCACATTTTCTACATTTATAAAATCTTGTTGGAGGTTCATCTGCAGCCCTTGTTTGCATCATCCAAGCTATTATTTCATCATTACCACACTTAGGACATCTAATACTTCCTTTTAATATTTGTGCAGTAGGAGGTGGAGATTCAGAATCAATAACAATAGTTTTATCTTTAGGAGTATGCTGGATCTTTTCTTTTACCTTTAGAGCATTTGATAAACTATTTTGATTTGCTTCTACCTTATATCCACATTTTGGGCAAACAAGATAGGTCTTACCTTCTATATGTTTTGGTTTCATTAAGCTCCCACATTTTGGGCAAAACATCATCGAACTCTGCACCGCTTACTCGCCTCTAATCTATATTAATTTATTGCAACTATTAACTGCTTTTTGTATTCTTTAAATACCTATCTATATTCCTTAAGAGGTTTTCATTTATACCTTTACTATTTTTAACATTTGATTTTTCTTGATATTTTTTAGAAGATTTATTTCCACAATCTATAATATCTGATAGTAAAGATTTGCAATAAGGGCATACTTTTATAATTTCCTTGCTATTTATTCTACAATTACTTGTTGCTACTCTTCTTTTGCAAATATCACAATACTCCCAAGAGAGTGTAATCCTCAATTTTACCGCCATAATTCTATTCTATATTCATTCCTTTTATTTGAATTTGCTAACTATATATTACAATTTCTAATTCTAAAGTTTAATAATTATTATTTTAAAATATATGAAACTATCTTAACATTATTTTTCGATTATAACCTTAACTTGATAAAATGAACGGCAAACCTCGTCCTTCGGGGGGTCAGTTAATCAAGAATTAATACTTCCCGTTTTTTTCTATACTTTCATTTCAATCATTTTATCTTTATGATCAAGCATAGGGACTTAATCCTCAACCACCTGCAAACGGTAGGTAAGTCATGTGACTCCTTTAAACACAAAGGCGCAGGGCTCACATCTCTAATACCACTCTTACCCTTTTAAACATAGCCCACATTGGCATGAGAGGTCATTAGTTTATCAATATTGACAGCAAATATAGATTTCTATTAACGTAAAAAAGGATTCGGCCCGTATTACTTATAATTTATAATCAATTTAACTTAGGCTAAAAAGCATTACAAAATTTATTAATACAATTAAAAAAATCTAGAACCCTTTTTCTGTTTTTCCTCTTTAACAGCATAAATACCAACTATTTTTCTTATGTTACCATTATTATCACAAGGCCCTTCTATTAATCCCACAAAATCTCCTTGCCTAAAATCCCTAGTTGTTATCATGCCATTACAATCTTCTACTGTGACAAACTTTGGCCTTTTTTGCATTTCGGCCATTTTTCTTAATTCATTAGCCTGCCTGAACGTTAATAAAATAACTATTATAAGCACTACTAACAATAGTATAGCTTGATAATAAAAACTTGTATCAAAAAAGCCGCTCATTGACCAACACCCGCTGTGTTGCCAATTCCTGCTATAACTACAGTATCTCCTGGTTTTGATTCTTCTTCTATAATTTGCTTTACCCTCTCAACAGCTTTGTCTGTTCCGTCCAATATTTTCTTGTCCATTGCCATTATCGCCTCTTCCATACCCATTTTAACTATAACAGCTCTCAAAGGAATATTATATTCAGCAGCTATTCTTTCAAACATTATTTTTTCGGGTCCTGGATCACCAATAGCAGCACCTACTCCTTCTGCTATAGTCCCTGTCTCTTCTCCTTCAAATTTTAATGCCGCATCTACAGTTACTAACAAAGAAACCTTTTCTCCCTTAGCAAGAGATTCTTTAATTACTTTAGCTGTAGCTTCACCTGGTCTCCCCACAGTAGACCCTGGGCCTTTAGCCTTAACAAGAAGAATTTTCCTTCCATTATATTCGCTTTCTGCCATTACAGTATCTTCATCAATTTCTCTCCATTCTTTTTTATAATTACTTAGTTTAAGTGCAACTATAGGACCTGCTCCATCACCAACAGGAACTCCTTCAAGAAAATCATCTAATGCCTTTCTATAAATATTTGCAATTTGCATGATCTGAGGCATCATCAATGATAGATACATTATCATATACCAATTTTTAGTTTTATCGCTGCTCAACAATATGTGCTGAACATATTTGTATATTAAAAACAGGGCTGAAGAAATTTCTGCAGCCGTTGAGGCTATGCTTCTTGCCACATCATTTGCTTCAGGCATTGAAATTTCAAAGGTTTGTTTAAATTTCGTATCCCTAAGGTTTATTATATGCCTTAATCTATTAATTATATCTGTGGGTTCTATATTAACTGGATCTATAGCAAAAAAATCAATAAGCCTATCTAATGTTTTAGAGGCATCTTTAGCTTTATTTTTGTTCATAAACTCTAATGTTTTATTTCTCGCACTATTGGCCATATCGTTTAAAACTGCTAATTTATTTTTTATATCTGCTTTCCACCAATAAACTTGTAGGTAGTTTCCAAAGCCAAATAGGTATAATACAAATATCAGTACCCAAACTATGTTAATCAGCAAATATACCCAATTTTCAATCGCGGCAATTCCTACCACTTAGCTCACCGTACCTTGTTCCCCCACAGTTTTATTTTTATCCAGAGTTTAAAGATTCTGACTTTTTCTTAGCCTTAATAAAGCGATTTTCTGGGATCTTAACATTTACATCAAATTTTACCTTAATTATAATATTTTAAAATATTTTAGTATGAATTTATCAGAAATAAAATAATCAAAAGTTTTAAAAGAAACTGCTATTTCAATAATGTTGTAACAATAACTTTATCATTAAGGATTAGAAAAGTGTGTTCATATTGTGCCACTAACCCCTTCCCCGCTTCAATAAGTATTGGATAGTTAACTAAGGCCTTTTGCCTAACTAGTTCATTCAATAACACCTCAATTTTTGATGCTTCAAATTCAGAAGTGAGCCACCTTGCTGCAAACGGAAGAGCATTATATTTTTCTTGTATATAATTTAACAAATGTTGAGCATCTTCAGATATGGCTTTAGGCTTTCTTCCAGTTAATGAATAAATATATGCCTTAGGCCCATCAATTACAAATCCCTTTCCAAAAGTGCCAAAAGGTTCAATGGCTACTTGAGTTCCAGGTCTTAACCTTTTATAAAATGTACTCCTATCCGCATAATTTGGTATACTTTCCCCGGCATGTAAATTGTACCTCGATATGGTGTGACCAGTTAGATTTTTTATAGGTTTGAATCCCTTGCTTTTAATTGTAGACTCTATAGCTCTTCCTATATCATAAATAGAAATATTTGGTTCCATTATTGAAATTACATTTTCTAAAGCCTTATTAACAGTTAAGGCAAGCTCTTTGAATTGTGTTCCTAATACAACAGTAGTAGCAGTATCTGATAGATAGCCGTCTATACTTGCTCCTACATCTACCTTTATTACTCCGACGTCTGGAATTTTCATATCATCATTTATTCCTGGAGTATAGTGGGCTGCTATTTCATTAATTGATAAATTGCAAGGAAAGGCAAGTTTTGCCCCCTTCTTCATGATAGAGTTTTCTACCTCATCGCATATTTCTCTTGAGCTTGCACCAGGTTTAATCAATGATGCTCCTAGCTCTCTTGCTTCAGCCCCTATAGAGCCAGCTTTCATTAATTTTTCTATTTCTTCATTGCCAAACATTATCTCCCCCAAATGCCAATAATAAGTTAAACCTAATATTCTCGCATATTATACAGAATAACAGGTGAGCGGATTTGGGTAGTTTAATCTATTATGGCCACTCAGCTTTTGAGATAAACTCGGGAGGGAAGAAAATACTGGTAGATCCATGGATATCTAATCCTGCATCAGTTACTAAGGTAGAAAGCATTAAAAATGTTGACCTAATAGTTTTAACTCATGGTCACGATGATCATATAGGAGATACTATAAAAATTATGGAAAATAATCCTAAATCAAAAGTAGTTGCTATATTTGAGCTTGCAAATTATATTGCTACTAAAATAAATGATGAAAATAGGGTTATAGGAGGTAATATGGGAGGTCCTATGATTGTAGATAACATAAAAATAGCTTTAGTTCCAGCAAATCATAGCAGCGAAGGATTTGGATCTCCTACAGGAGCAGTAATAATTACTAATGAAGGCACTATATATCATGCAGGAGATACTGGAATAACATCTGAAATGGAACTTATAGGAGAAATATACAAACCAGATATAGCTTTGCTTCCTATAGGAGGTCATTTTACTATGGATCACAACGAAGCAGCAAAAGCCGTAGAAATGATAAAGCCAAAAGTTGCTATACCTATGCATTACGGAACTTTTCCAGTATTATATGGAGATCCTAATGAGTTTAAGAAAATAGTTGTTTCTAGAGGAGTAAACACAAACGTAGTTATATTGAAGCCCGGAGAAAAGTTTGAATTCAAGTTTTAAATAAACTACACAATTTTAAAACCCTTCATTTCTTTTTAAAAAGGTGCAAAATGACTAGGTGCAAAAAATGACTAGAATTGCAGTAATCGATGACGACAGCTGTAAACCAAAGAAATGTAATTATGAGTGCATTAGTGTTTGTCCAATAAACAAAAGCAAGAAAGGGGTTGCTATTGAAGCAGATACATCATCTAGAGGAAAGCCAATAATATATGAAGACGTTTGCATTGGATGCGGGCTATGTATTAAAGTTTGTCCATTTGAAGCAATATCAATTGTTAATTTACCAGAAGAATTAGAGGAAGAGTCTGTTCATAGATATGGAGTCAACGGATTTAAATTATATGGATTACCTATACCAAAGAATGGACAAGTTGTAGGAATATTAGGAAAAAATGGTACGGGAAAAACAACTGCAATAAAAATACTTGCAGGAGAATTAAAGCCTAACCTTGGTATACTTGATAAAGAGGTAAGCTATGATGAAATAATAAGGAGGTTTAGAGGTAGCGAGCTTCAAACGTATTTTCAAAAAATTGTTAATAAAAAAATCAGAGCAGCTCATAAAATACAATATATAGATTTAGTTCCAAGACACATAAAAGGTGATGTAAAAACTTTATTACAAAAAGCAGACGAAAGAGGTACAGCTTTAGAACTAGGAAAACAATTAGGTTTAGATAAAATATTTGACAGAGATGTGAGAAATTTAAGTGGGGGAGAACTCCAAAAGCTTTTAATAGCAGCTACGCTGAGCAAGGATGCAGATATTTACATATTTGATGAGCCTAGCAGCTATCTAGATATAAAAGAAAGGATTAATGTTTCTAAAATAATAATGAACGAGGCGAAGAGGAACAAATATTTTATTATAGTAGAGCATGACCTTGCAGTTTTAGATTACTTAAGCGATTACATACATATTATATATGGCGATCCAGGTGTTTATGGAGTAGTTTCAAAGCCTTACGGAGTTAGAGTGGGTATAAACAATTATTTAGATGGTTATTTACCTTCAGAAAACATGAGGATAAGGAAAGATCCTATACAGTTCAGGAAACTAGCTTCAGAATCAATAGTAAATACTGACAACAAAACCTACAAATATCTTGAATGGGATAATGTAAATATTGTTAGGGGTTCTTTCAAGCTTGATGTTGAAGCAGGATATGTAATGAATGGAGAAGTGGTTGGTGTAGTTGGACCTAATGCTATAGGAAAAACAACTTTTATAAAGTTTTTAGCAGGGGAGTTAAAACCTGAAAATGGTAATATAATAACTTATAGAGAATTAAAGATAAGTTATAAGCCTCAATACATAGGTCCTGAAATGTTTCCTGAAGGCTTAAGGGTCGAGGATGTCTTAAAGCTAGCTAATCCAGAATCTATTATACCGAATTCCTGGCTTTATTTAGAATTAATACAAAAGCTAAATCTAAACAAAATGTTCGATAGAGAAGCAAGATCACTAAGCGGAGGAGAAATGCAAAAACTAGCAATAGCGGCAACTTTAAGCTCAAATGCAGACCTATACCTGCTAGACGAACCTTCAGCTCACTTAGATGTTGAAGAAAGGCTTGCAATAGGAAAGATAATAAGAAGGCTTACAGAAATAAGAAAAGTAACAGCTTTTGTTGCTGAACATGATATAATAATACTAGATTTCATAAGCGATAGAATCATTGTATTTAATGGAGAGCCAGGAACACATGGGCATGCTGATGCTCCTAAGGAGACTAAAAAAGCAATGAACGAACTTTTATCTGAACTTAAGATAACCATCAGAAGAGATGCAGAAAGTGGAAGGCCTAGAATTAATAAAGAAGGCGCCTATTTAGATAGATTACAAAAAACAAAAGGAGAATATTATGCTACATAAACCCTAGGTTTTATTACCTTTATTAAGAAATTTTAGATTACAAAATGTTTTTATTCTTTATATTGCAATTTATCTTTACATCCATATTTTAAACATATTCTGCTTATCAACTTTAATATCCTAGCTGCTTCGCCTTTTTCTGATTTGGAAATGGCTTTTCTAAGAGCTATCATTATATCTTCTAGCTCATTTTGTTCAAATGAATCACTAACTAAAGCTCTAGCATACGCTTCTATTAAATTAACAGTCTTCTTATCAGCAAGTTCCAAACTTAAAGGTTTGTTCTTTGCTAGATAGAGTTCATAAAGCATTATAGCACCTGCGTTTGATACATTTAATGCTTTATATTTTTGAGAAGATGGTATCGTGCAAAGTAAATCGCACTTCTTTAATTCATCTCTTGTTAAACCTACGCTTTCTCTACCTAATACAAGAGCTACCCTATTATTTACTTTTTCAGCAAGCTCTGATGCTTGCTTAGGAGTAATAGGTATCCTAAGCACATCTTTTGCTGAACTTTCATCTGATGTGCATATCGATAAATCAACACCTTCCAATGCTTTATCAATGCTATCGACAATTATTGTGTTGTATATTTGGTTAGATGCCTTTACAGCCCATCTTGATGCTTCATAAGCACTGGCTATCGGTGAAACTAAATAAATTTCATCGACATCAAAGTTCTCTGCTAACCTTAATAGATACCCTAAGTTAATTGAGCCTTCTATTCCAACAGCTACCAGCCTCAGTGATTTCATCTGTCAGCACCAGAGACCCCGTCCGTGAGGGCGGGGTAGTTTACTTTTCCTCCTGTGATTCTTTATTGTATTCTTAGTTTATTTTTCTATTACAGTTTTTATTAGCTTATAAAAACTTCAATACAAAATGTTTCTATTAAAACCTATAAACCTTTTATTATTTTTAAGTTATTTTAATAGATTTGAGATTATTTTTAAATAACTTCTGTTAATTATATTGAATTAAAAAACATATAAAATATAAAATAAAAACTTATAATCCTGTTCAACAATAATTAATTGGTGACTTCTTTGAATAATGAGGACCATGCTGCATTGCTGGCAATGAAAGAGATAGCTAACTTTGTTATAAAAGCAACTGAAGTAATTGAATTAAAAGAAATTGATAATTTTGTTAACGCGCTTATAGAAGCTTACAATATGAAAGCTAAGGTTCTTGTCATGGGGGCAGGGAGAAGCGGACTAGTTGGTAAGGCTTTTGCTATGAGACTGTTGCACATGGGGTTTAATTCGTATGTTCTAGGAGAAACCATAGTACCTAGCATTACTAAAGGAGATCTTGCTATAGCAATTTCAGGTTCTGGAAGAACGCAATTGATTGTTGACGCAGCAGATGCCGCAAAGAAAGTAGGCTCAAAAGTTATTGCACTAACAACCTTTCCCGATTCTCCTCTTGGTAGCATTGCTGACATGGTAGTAAAAATACCTGGCAGGTCAAAAATAAGCAAAATGGACGATTACTTTACAAGACAAATATTAGGTCTACATGAACCCTTAGCCCCACTAGGAACTCTATTTGAAGATACGACAATGATATTTTTAGATGGAGTAGTTTATAATTTAATGACCAAACTTAACATTAGTGAAGATCAAATGCGCAACAGGCATGCAAACATAGAATTTTAATATTTTTAAAAAAATTATTTAATTTTTATTAATTAAGGAAAAAATTAATATCCTCACTGGATTCAAATTAATTGAAAGATGCATAGGTGCTTAAATTGAATAGTGAAAGGAAAAGAATGGAATTACCAAAGAAGAAAGAAGATTTAGATAAAATAGTTGAAGAAGTCGAGGAAGAGCATGAACATGAACATCATCATGAACATGAACATCATCATGAACATGAAAACGTTGAAGACATAGTATCTGTTTTAGAGCTGTTAGTTGATTCTTTATCAGCAAATGTTAAAAACATAGATACAACTGTAAAAGCCCAAGGCAATGAATTGGTAAATATATATAGAATTCTTGCATATTTGGTTGAGGCTTGCACAAATAACGATACAAGTTCAAAAAATGAAGCACTTAAAAAAGCTATAGAACTTTTAAAATAGTTTAATTTTTATATTTTAAAAATCAAATAGTCTTATCTATAACTATAAATTCTCTTTTTCCGATCCTAGTTAGTCCATATATTAAACCAAAGCCCTCAAGTAAACCAAATATAGGAAGAGTTATTATATACCTAAATTTCCCTGATTTCTTTACCCCATAAATGTAGACAAGCCAATAAACTAAACTGCCTGGTATCAAAACTAGGGCAACTATATAATAATTTACAAAGGGCAATAATATCCATAGACCTATTAACCCTAAAGTTCTTGAAAACGTTTTAATAGCTATTATTACTCTCATCGTTATTGGAGCATATCTAGAATCTTCAGTCATACCAGAATACCACCTTGCTCTTTGCTTTATTAAGTCCTTTATTGAGTTCGGACTTAAAATGCTGACCTTAGTGTTGCTTTGCCATGTTTTACCATTATTTTTAACAACATCTATAGAGAAAAGAAAATCTTCAACTTTACTTGGCTTATTAAATGCGTTTACCTCTAATAAAAATGAACCTTTAACTCCCAATAGTTCCCCATGTAGACCTACATAAGGCTTTTTAATAAGACCAGTGAAAAATCTAAAAAACGATATATCATCAAGATACCTTGCAAAGTCCATAATATATGCCATATAAGATTTTCCTTTTCTGGGTAGCAAAACAGGGTTAAATGCTACATATCCTTTTTTCTCATAATATGGTATTTCATATAGGAAAGAATTGTTCAATATTAAATTATCATCATCGAGAAAAACATACCAAAAATCTGGTTTAACAAAATTTTCAACAAAATATCTTAAAGCACGACCCTTACCAAATAAATCATGTCTAAAGGATTTAGGAACGATAACTAAGTTTATATCTTTGATTTTAGAAAGTTCTTCTTGCAGCTCTGCTCCTTCATCTATAACTAAATACATTGGAACCTTTAACCTTCTATGATAAGTTATGTTTTTATATAAAACATTTTTTACTTTTTTACTTGCTATACTAACTATAACCAATGCAACATTGTAAGCTCGTTCTTTTTCCTTCTTTGAACTATACAGCGTTAACGTAATTATTAAGACTATTGCATAGGCTGAAATAGCTGTCCAATCAGCCGCTACTGCGTATTTTAAGTAAGGTGATGTAGAGAAAGCGTTGTTGGTTGCGATTTCTGTGTTTTTGATTACTTGGATAACATTTTCGATAGTCAATTCTTACACCTTTTTAAAATTTTTTATTTTTTCAATAAAAAAGCTTTCCTTCCAATTTCCGCTGCAAAAACTTATTAATCTTTTCATTGTTAACTGGGGAGTTAACAATAATTTTAACCTAGGATTTTGATCCAATTTTGCTTATTTTCCCTGGAAACTCTCTTGTACCTATAATTATAGACTTCTCATTAGAGAGACCAGAAATACTTAAATGGCCTCCGTTATATAATAAATAACCTGCATTAAATTCAAAAGATATTATATACCTTCCATTGCTATCCCTCACGCATGGTGGATATAATAGCCCGTTAATTTGCCCATTCGGTATATAAACATTTAAGTTCTCAACTTTATCCGGAATAATTATTTTATTGTAGTCTTTAATTGGATCACAATGAGAGGCTATTTCATTTGGAACCCCTGTCCAGCTGTATGCCTTACCCCTATAAGTCCCCCTCCTCCAAGGTACGCATAGGTCATCAATTATTACTCCTCCAAATGAGTTTTTACATTCAATAATATTTGTATTATTGATAAATTTATTGTAAATTAACTCAACATTCTTCTCTCCATAAATTACTAAATCTATATCAGATTCTCCATATTGCATACCTAAAGAATACGAGCCTGTGATACCTATTTGCTTTATATCTAGGTCTTTAATTAGATCAAATAAAGGTAAGCTTTCAATATACTTATAAGAATAGATAAAGTTCTCCATAAATACATCCTTAGGATTATTATAAATCATTATATCTTCTTTTTTAATGTAAGGCATCTTTATCCTATATATTGGATCATATAGCATTTTAATTTTTGAACTTTTTATTGCATCGCTAATGCCATAGGGGCCGTATTCTGAAATTATTCTGCAAAAACTCAATTTTTTTCTTTTCCATTTGCTTTCTCTACAACTCACATACTTAGGTATAACTGGTATAAGTCCTTCGGGAGACTTTATTCCAATTTCTACAGCAACTAACAAATCTTTTGTTATTATAGTAGAATCATGCCCATATCTTAATTGGGTCAACCCTTCCACCTAAATCAGGAATAATAACAAGTTTGTTTCTTTTCAGATCTAATTGTATAAACCCCTCTATAATATATTTTCCTAAAGGAAGTTCAGAATACCTGGTGTGCCATGTCATAATTTCAACTTTACCGTAGTTTTCATTTTCCGCTAAATAAATGCTTGGCACCAAATAGTTTTCATTGTTATCATATATTTCTATCTCTCCTTTAAAATTACCCAATGTTTTATAATTACTTATACACCTAGTTTTATGAACCTGCCTTAGTATTCTAATTGTATAAGGTATGTTTGTATAGCACGAGTCTAAAACTCTTAAATTTGATAGCATTTTATAATTCTCATAAGACATTGTATCAGATACTTTATTGTATCTATTGACACAATTTAATATTAAATTCCTATTCCTTAGTTCCAATAGCTTTTCATAAATTTCTTTATTGTTACCATAAAGAAGTAAATCAATATCACTATTTTCTCTTTGAAGTCCAAAAGCATAGCTACCTATTAAACCAATATATTCTGGGTTAAGATACTTTATTAGATCTTTAATCTTTTCAGGCAAAAAATCCTTTTTATTAAAATATGTTTCCTTAGGATCATAGTATATAAAAATATCTTCATTTCTGACAACTGGAACATATCTACCAACACAATCAAGATATTTATAATATTCCTGTATATAGTTATTAAATTCGTTAAATTTAACCCTGTGACCTGATAGCCTATAAGGTATTGATATAAATCCTTCTTCTGGATGCTCATAGCCTTTAACTACCCACATGATTTCAATACCATTCTTATTAGTTACTAAATGCCAGCCTTCAAACATTATTGTATTCCCTATTTACATTTACCTAATTCTCAGCCATTATAGAATATTAAACTGACCTCCTCTCTGCCCTGAAGGGCGAGGGTTCCCCTCATCTATTCGGGATTACATCTGTCATTTTTACTCAACCTTGTATTTAGCTATATTGACTTTTCTCATGCAATTTGGGCACGTTGCATAATATTGCTTTTTGCCCTTGTAGTCCCATACATACCCACACCTAGGGCATTTAAGTTTTACCACTACTTATTACCAGATAACTAATAAGGAAATAGCCCTTATAAGCTTTTCTCATCCCCGCCTTAAAAGGCGAGGCTTTCATTTGTAAAGAATATAGCTTTGTTCATACAAATATGCTATGGCGACATTAATATAATCTTAACCATTTTCCTTAAGAATCGATCTATAAACACCAGAATATTTGTTGATGAAGTCTTCTCTGAAAGCCCAACGTCTATTAACAAAATCAAAATAGTCATAATCCAATAAAATTGTTATCGCAATGTCTTCGCTACCCAATTCTACCAGCTTGTCTCCATGAGGATTAAAAACTATGCTTTCTCCTGCAGTTATCCTTTGATCAGGATATAATGTATTAGTATTGTTAACACCAATAGAATATACTACATTTTCTGCAGCTCTTGCTTGAAGAACTGAATGCCAAAGTTTAATGCTTTCTCCTGAAATACTAGCCGGATTATATATTATATCAGCCATATTTATTGCATGCAACCTAGAAATCTCAGGATAAAATATGTCAACGCATGCTATGCAACCTATTTTCCAATTATTTACTTTTATAGGCTCAATATATTTCCCTTTAACTAATATTTCTCTTTCTCCAACAGCTTTCGATGGATTTATCTTCTCGCACATCCTTACAGATTTTTTATCAATATATGCTATTCCCATACTTTTAATTAATTCATTTTCAATAACATATTGAATCCCTCCAAGGATATTTGAATCTAAAATATTTCCTATTTTTTCTATATAATAGATGTAATCATCTATATTAATAGGTCTACTCGATAACCAATTTTCGCTAAAAATAACCAAGTCGGGTTTTTCGTTCTTAGCTAAAGAAATAGCTGTCCATAAATTTTCTTCTGCTAAAGGTCTCCTTCTAAACTGAACTAGTGTTATTTTCAGTTTTTCCAATTAACCCACCCATAATTATGTTTATTGCTTCTACCAACGCAATTGCTGCCGCTGGTGTTAATATTACAGAGTAAAAGCTATAAAGAGTATGATTCCCGACTAAGTAAACAATCCAAAATCCTAAAAATATCGATATATAAAATACTACACCTGCATTATAACAATATTTTCTTTTATAAAGAATACAACTAATAAAAATGCTTACGGCAGAAACCATTGCAGGTACTTCAATAATAGGTGTTGTGTCTGCTTCTAATAAAGGAGAATATGATAAGATGAAGGGATCTACATTAAATAGCCATCCACTTGGAGTACTAGTTGGAGGACCTGGAGGTCTGCTTTGAAGATCCCATTTATAGCCACCAATAGTTTGTTGAATTATATTTAATACCCCAAAATGATAAAACAATGGAATATAGGAAATTAAAACGACGGCTATAACAATCAATATTATTTCTGCAATCTTTTTTATTGCTAAGAATTTTTTACCATAAAGAGAAAAGGATAAAATCATAAGAGCTAATACGCCAAACAATCCTGTTTCCTTTGATGCAGAGGCTAACCCGATAAAAACAGCTGACAATAGAAGATTTTTTCTGTAAGCAAACACTATTGCTATCGTTAAAAAGAAGGCAGCATATATATCTAATAGAGCAACTGAGCCCATTACAATTAATATTTTGTCTGATGAAGCAATGAGAGCTGCCAGCGCTCCTAGAAAAATCCATTTAATGCCTTTACCTATAGACAAGCCAAGGTAAATTATTAATGGTATTAAGGAAGCTAATATTATACTAGGTATTCTCCAATTTATTGGCTTATCTCCTAATGTTGCCATAGATAATGCAATTATATATTTAGCTAGGGGTGGGTGTTCAAAATTATAATAGTTAGGCTGAGTTTCACCACTATATGGATATAATTGGCCTTTATAGCCGAATACGTTAACTAAAATTCTTCTTGCGCTGTCAACATAATAAATTTCATCACTTATGTAAGAATTGTTATAGCCTCCACCACTTGTTGTTATAGCAATATGGTATGCAGAAAAACCTACCATATATGAGATGCCCAAAACTAATATCAATCCTACTATGAATGACAACTTCTTAATTGTATTTTCGTTTAAATTCAACCTAAACCCCGTTAGCTTTAGTTAATTTAAAATTTTAATCTTAATTTTATCTATACATTATAATTTTAAAATTTTTCATAAAACCATTTAAGTAAATATTAAGTTAACAAATTTATACCTGTTAAAAGCTGACTGCATCTCACTCTAAAAAGTGAGGCTTTCCAAGTATAGCTGGTGGTGAATAGCGATTGATAAACGATGTAATTATATCAGTAACGCCTGAAGTTGCCTTAGATGAAATATATTCTTATGCAGGCGGGCTAGGCATATTAGAAGGAGATAAGTTTTATGCTGCAGCATCAAGGAATTTAAAATATTACGTCCTAACGATATTATATAAAAAAGGTTATGTAGATTATACCTTTGATGAAAACGATAATCCCATACCTATGCCTCAATCACAACCATATCCTCTGGAATCAATATTAAAGCCTGAAGCCGAATTTCAAATAACGTTAAAATCCAAAATTGTATTTATTAGACCTTGGGTTTATGAAAAAGGGGTAAGCAAAGTAGTGTTTTTTGAATCTTTATGCCCAGAGTTCTTTAGAGGTTTTTGCGATAGATTATATATCGAGAATAGCTATGAAGAAAAAATCTATAAATACATATTTTTGGCTAAGTCAGCTGCTTATTATATAAAAAACGTAATTGGAATTGAAAAAGTGAAAAACATAGATCTACAAGAAGCTTATACATCTTTATTAACTTTAGCCTTACCTGAATTTAAAAACTATAGGTTTACCACCCATACTCCAGGTCCTTGGGGACACCCAGTTTATCCATCTCCAATACTGTTTGAAGAATTTGGTTATAAATCCAGTGACGAATTTATAATGCTTACTAAAATTGGTTTTGAAAACTCTGTTTCATCCTACACTGTATCTGCAAAACATGAAGAAATAACAAAAAAAGTTTTCGAAGAATATAAAGATAAGATAACCCATGTAACAAATGGTGTAAACCTTGATAGATGGGTTAGCGATTACATTAAAAATTTACTCAAATCTAAAGAAATAGAAAAATTGGAAAAAGAAGATGTTTGGGAGGCTCATGTAAAATCTAAAACAGAATTAGGATTTTTGCTGAAAAATTATAAACCTGATGTCAAAATAGATGAGAAACCGGTAGTTATTTGGTTGAGGAGGCTTACATCATATAAAAGGCCTTATTTTATAATAAAATTTATTGAAGAAAGCAGCTTAAGCAAAGATGCCATATTTGTTATAGGGGGAAAGGCCCATCCAAATGATAAAGAAGGAATGAACTATTTAAAAGAATTCAGGAAGCTTTCAAAGAAATATAGTAATGTAGTTCATATACACAATTATGACGCATTAAATGCAAAAACTCTGATATCGGGTAGCGATATACAAACTTTTACTCCGTTTTCAGGATGGGAAGCTTGTGGAACTTCATATATGAAATCACTGGCAAACGGAGTTCCTGTTATAGGTGCAAAAGATGGAGGAGCCCTAGAAGTAATAAAGCATGGAGAAAATGGATGGCTTTTTGGCCAAGACATTAAAGATTTAATAAATTTCTATACAGACCCAACAGCAAAAGAAATAGATGAGAAAGATTTTGAAGAATTTTCAAATTATTTGGAGAATGCTATAAAAATCTATGGTAATGATGAATACAAGCAAATAGAGTTAAACGCTTTAAAAACATATAAGCTAGTTGATATAAATAATGTTTTAGATAAGCTATATTTAGAATAATCCTATAAAACACTAACTGACCCCCCAAAGGGTTCCCTGAGGTCTAGAGGGTTACACGCCTTTTACGGATGATACTCTGTTATGTTCTACAATAAAAGATAGGAGTTTCTTTATTGATGATAGGACTTTACCTGTTGCTTTCTTCAATATTATTAGAATTACAACTGAAAGCCTCGTCCTTTAGGGCGGGGAGGAGGTCAGAATTTTAATTCCTTTATTCTATTAACAAGTCTCGTTGCAGCATCAAAGAAGCTTGGACCATAATGAGCTAGACTATCATATTCCATTATTACAATGTTTTTATTTTTAACTGCATTTATTCCTTTAATATTTCTTTTTTCCAAATTTTGTATAAATTTATCGACTGTAGCGTTTTCACCCAATTTTTGTTCATAAATTATTACATCCGGGTTGTAATTTATTATAGAATTTGGATCAGGATTTATTACATATGGAACTCTTTCGTTTTCAAATGCATGAGACATTCCCATAAATTTAAAAGCGTCTCCAATATAACTATGAGCCCCTACACTAACAGGACCTCCTAAATCTATTTCATAATAAATCCTAATACCTTTAAGAACATTCTTTAGTTTTGTTAATTTTTCTGTAAGATTATATGCAAGCTCTCTAGCATTATCAATCTCATTTACAACTATACCTGTAATCATAACATTATCAAGAATTCCATAAATGTTTACTGGTAAAGGTATGGGATAAACTTTATAGCCCTTAGATTCCAGTTCTTCAATTCGTTCCCTTTGTGCTCCAGTAGTAACTAATAAAAGCTCTGGAGATAGTTTTTCTAATAAATTATAATTAACATTTAAGTATGCCCCAACCCTTGGTTTTTTACTTACTTCAGGAGGTTTATTACAGAAAAAACTTACCCCAACAACCCTATCTCCAGCCCCTATCAAATATAAGGTTTCTGTAATAGCTGGAGATAGACTTACTATTTTTTGAGGTTTATCAGGTACCTCAACTTCTTTACTTAATATTTCTGAGTAAAGCTTAACCATCATTAAGCCCCCGCTTTATTTTATTTTTAAAACCTTATTTAATTATCTTAATGAAACAATTGTATCCTCTTTATGATGCACATATATATTAAGTTCATAAATAATTATAAAACTTTCGTAATACGATTTAAATATGGGGAGAGTAATGGGTAATTTATATGACAAAAAGTCACTAAATGAGATTAAAAACTCTTTTGAAAAATGGGAAAAAGAAACTCTTCAAAATTGGTTAAATCAAGTGCCCGAGCGTGAAAAAGAGTTTACTAACCTAAGTAACATACCAATAAAGATTTTGTATACGCCTGCTGATTTGGAGGATTTCGATTACAATGCTAAGTTGGGATTCCCGGGAAACTATCCTTATACAAGAGGAATACACGCAACTATGTATAGAGCAAGACTTTGGACTATGAGAATGTTTAGCGGCTTCGGAGGGCCTGAAGAAACTAACAAAAGATTAAAGTTTTTAATAGAGCACGGAGAAACAGGACTCAGCCTTGCATTTGACTATCCTACATTAATAGGAATAGACCCTGATGATCCAATGGCTGAGGGAGAAGTTGGTATTGTAGGGGTAAGCGTGCCTACAATAGAAGATATGAAGATAGTGTTTGATGGAATAAATATGGGACAAGTTACGACTAACATGACAATTAATCCTCCAGCTCCAGTTTTGTTAAGCTTCTATGTTGGAGTCGCAGAGATGCAGGGAGTTCCATACGATAAAATAGGGGGAACGACGCAAAACGATCCTTTAAAGGAATTCATAGCACAAAAAAGCTATGTATTTCCACCAGAGCCTGCAGTAAGGGTCAGCATGGATTTAATAGAGTGGAGCGTTAAAAATTTACCAAAGTGGAACCCAATAAGTGTAAGTGGGTATCATATAAGAGAAGCTGGCTCAACTGCTGTCCAAGAATTAGCTTTTACAATAGCTGATGGAATTGAATATGTAAGACAATTAATTTCAAGAGGACTAGATGTAGATGAATTTGCCCATAGAATAAGCTTCTTCTGGGACTCTCATATAAATTTCTTTGAAGAGATAGCAAAGTTTAGAGCCGCTAGAAGAATGTGGGCAAAAATTATGAAAGAATGGTTCCATGCTAAAAAAGAAAGAAGCATGTGGATGAGGTTCCACACTCAAACTGCTGGTGTTTCTTTAACTGCACAACAGCCCTGGAACAATATAATAAGAACAACAATTGAGGCTATGGCAGCTGTTCTAGGAGGAACTCAAAGTTTACACACAAACAGTTTTGACGAACCTTTTAGGGTACCAAGCGAATTTGCAGCTAAAATAGCTTTAAGAACTCAGCAAATTATTGCCTATGAATCAGGTATAGCCGATACCATAGACCCCTTAGCCGGAAGCTATTATGTAGAATGGCTTACTGATGAGATCGAAGAAAAAGCTTGGAATTATATAGATAGAATAGAAAAGCTTGGAGGCATGCTAGAAGCTGTTAAAAAGGGATTCCCACAAAGAGAGTTGACGGAAGCAAGCTATAACTATCAAAGACAAGTAGAAGAAAAAAGAAAATATATAGTAGGCGTTAACATTTTTGAAGATAATCAAGTAGATGAAATCAGAAATGTTCCATTACTTGAATTTGATCAAGCAGAAATAGAGAGAAGGCAGATTAGCAGGATAAGAAAGATAAGAAGTGAAAGGGATAAAGAATTGTGGGAGAGATCTTTAAACGAGCTAAGAAAGGCTGCAGAAAAAGATGTAAACTTGATGCCCTATATATTGCAAGCAGCAAAAGCTAAAGCAACGTTAGGTGAAATAATCAGTGCATTAAAAGAGGTGTTTGGATCATATGTTGAGCCTCCAATATACTAAATATCAATATAAGGTATTAGTTGCAAAGCTAGGAATTGATGGCCATGATAGGGGAGCTAAAGTTATAGCAAGAGCTTTAAAAGATGCAGGGTTTGAAGTAATATATACAGGTATAAGGCAAACCCCAGAGCAAATAGTTTCAGCAGCCTTGCAAGAAGATGTTGATGTAATAGGAGTAAGCATATTAAGTGGAGCTCACATACATCACATGAACAAACTTATGGAAGAACTTAAAAATGCAGGAGCTGAAGATATACCCGTTGTTGTTGGAGGAACTATACCAGTTATAGATGTAGATGAGTTAAAGAAAATAGGTGTTAAAGAAGTGTTCTTACCTGGAGAAAGCTTAAACAGGATCGTCGATGTTGTTAGGAGATTGGCAGAGGAAAAGAAAAAAGCAGAAAAATAGAGGTTGGATTAATTGTCTGTCTCTGAATTAAATTTGGATGAATTACTTGATAAGGCATCAAAGGGTAACTTAAGATCGATTGGAAAAATTCTAAGTTATTTAGAAAATCCTTATACAATGCCTGAAAGCTTATTGGAAAAACTTGCAAAAATGGCTGGAAAAGCGCACATAATAGGAGTTACCGGCATACCTGGTTCAGGAAAGAGCACATTGATTTCAAGGCTGATAACATCTTTAAGAAAAAGAGGATATAAGGTAGCAGTTGTAGCTATTGATCCAAGCAGCCCAATAAGTGGAGGGGCTCTATTAGGCGATAGGTTAAGAATGCAAGAGCATGCCACAGATCCTGGAGTTTTTATTAGAAGCATTTCATCAAAGGGATTAAAAGGAGGCCTAAGCTTAGCAGCATTAACTATGATAGAGGCTTTTGACGCGTTCGGTTATGACAAAATAATTATAGAAACCGTTGGTGTTGGCCAATCAGAGGTAGACATAATGAGCGTCGCAAATACAATAGTAGTTGTAACAATGCCTGGGGCTGGAGATGATATACAAGCCTTAAAGGCTGGAGTTATGGAAATAGGGGATATATATGTATTAAACAAAGATGATAAAGAAGAAGCAAGTAAAACATATGAGTATCTTTCTTTTGCCTTAGAGAAGGGTGATATAGGGTCTAGCGATTCGAATTGGATACCCAGATTAATTAGAACAAGCGCTGTTATGGGAAAGGGAATAGAGGATCTAACGCAGGCTTTAGAAGATCATTTCAATTATATAAAAGAAATCGGAAAAACAAAGGATAAGCTTATTTCTAGAAGAACTTCGATGATAGAAATGTTAGCAGAGCAGCTTTTATATGAAGGATTAAAATTAGCATCAAAAGAAATGGACGATGAGCTCAGACTATCGGCAGAGAGAGGGAGCCATATATTTAATAATGCAATAAGGCTTGCTAAAAAATCAATTGATTACTTACCAGAAAGCAGGAAAGATTAAAATTATTTTATTTTTAAAATTTTAAAGCTACGCTTATTAAGGGTTCTATTTAATTTAATATAAGGTGAAAAGTTTGAGTGAGCAAAAGAAAGAAAAGACAGCCCAAGATTCACAAATAATAGAAGAACTTGGATATCCAGCAGAAGTGATACAATTAATAGGTAGAACAGGGGTAGCGGGGGAAGTTACACAGGTGAGAGTTAGAATCCTTGAAGGTAAGGATAAGGGTAGGATAATAACAAGAAACGTGATGGGTGCAGTAAGAATAGGAGATATAATAATCTTAAGAGAAACAGAAAGAGAGGCGAGAAAACTAACAAGGAAGAGGTAAAAATAAATAATGAATTTTTACTTTTTATATTCTATCCTATTAGCAATTATTGCTTCAGCTATTATTAGCATATTAATTACATACATTCTAAACAAATATTACTTTAACACATTATCAAAAAATTTTTTATTAATACCCAAGAAGTCAAACATAAAAAAGCCTAGAAAAAGATATTTAGTTTTTGAAATAGCTTCATCAAAACAAATAGATGCAGGCCTACTGGAAAATGCTATCAGAGAGAAATATAAGGAGTTATTTGGGACAACGAACCTCGCAGATTCCTATTTAAAACTAATATATTTTAATAATGTTACAAACAGAGGCATAATAAGAATTAAACACATATACATTGATTACCTTATATCGTCGCTGGCATTATTGAGAAAAATAGATAATAATGATATATTAATAATACCGATAAGAACAAGCGGTACTATTAATAGGGCAAAAAAGCTGCTTTCTTAACCTTTACCTGCGGTTGCAACTATTTTAATAACGTCATTTTCATTTAATAAATAACTTGCACCAATTCTCTGTTTGCTCTTAGCGTTTATAGCGTAAAGAAAAGTTTTTGCTAAATCGCTATGAATTTTACCAGCTAAATCTTTTGCTGTAGAACCTTTACGTATTAATATTACATCAGGTAAAACTCTATTTTTCTTATCAGTGTATTTATTTACATCCTCAACAGGATATACCGGTATTAACTTTAAAGAATTAAATAGAGCTTCATTTATTGCTTGTATTACACCAGTTCCTTTGTATTTTTCCATAATGTTTTGCTTAACCAACTCCAGTGCACTTTTTGTCTTGCTATCAACTTCTACTTGGTTTAACTTAAAATCTTGATCTCCTGGTATATATTCTATAACCTTCTTTTTCCTTAGCTTCCTTAATAGCAGCTCAGCAGCCGCACTAGCTGGAATTACAGGATATTCTTTAAAAGTATTTTTAATTTTTTCAATATTTTTTTCACTACCAGATATATCAATCTTATTTGCAACTATTACCATAGGTTTAGTAAGCCTTCTAATTTCTTTTAGTAGGTTTTTTAAATCTTGTTTATTTATTTTAAATAGTTCATTAGGCGATATCTTTAAGTGATCCAATGCTACTTCTATCTGTTCCTTCAAAATTCCAAAACCAGATAATCTTTGTGAAAATTCTTCTAGAGAATCTTTTATTGCGCCAATACTATATTGTTTCAAAAACTTATCCCAATCCCTTTCTACAGATTGATATATCCATTCATCGATTTCATCTATAACGAATTTTATTTCTTCTACAGGGTCATATGTTCCTGGTCTTGACACTATTCCTTCAGGACTAGTTGAACCGCTTGCATCAACAATCAACAGAAAAACATCTGCCCTCCTCAAATCATCAAGAAATTTATTTCCTAAGCCTCTCCCTTGATGAGCCCCAGGAACTAAACCTGCAACATCCATCATTTTTACTGGTATAAGCCTTTCCCCACTTTCGCATATGCTGTTAGATGCATCACATTTTGGCAAACCAAGTTCTATATGAACGCATTTTCTTCTTGCATAACCAATACCTACATTTGGCTCTATTGTGACAAAAGGCCTGTTTTCTATGGGGACGTCTATTTCTGTTGCAGCACTGAAAAAAGTAGATTTTCCAACATTGGTCTTACCAACAACCCCTATTAACGAATCAGTTGGCTCCAAATCTTTCATCCTATTTACTAATAATTTATAAATGTTTTAAAGTTCATCTTTTATAATTAAATAAAAAACCAATTTAAAGATGGGGTTGATAAAAAATTAATTAATTACATAGCAAATCAAAAGTTTCCTTCATGAAATTTAAAATTCAATAATGCAGGCTATATTTCTTTTATTTTATTTGTTCTTGCCATTATAGTATCTAAGTTCTGGGCCTTACCTTCTTTGCATACTATATATGAAAGAGAACCGTTTGCAACTATTATCCTAACATTTACATTACCATCTTTAAATGAGACTTCGTTTTCCATAACTTCAGGTTGATAACCATACAGCTTTAGCGAATTAATAATTGAATCTAAACTTATATTCTCCCTTTTTTCTTGGCTAAGGTTAAAAGAATCCGAAAGATTCTTTGCAAATTCTGCTACATTACCACAACTATTTTTATATTCATTATATAGCCTTTCTAAAATTGTTTTCAAAATATCTTCTATGTGAAGCGATCTTGTATAAGAAACTAGGTCACTCCATTCCTCACTTTGTAAATAATTAATTATTTTCTGAGGATCTCCACCATAAATGCTAAACTTATATTTTGCCTCAGCATATCCTATTTTCTTTTTAATTTCCTCTATAATATTTGATGATATTTTACTAGAATAATCTGAAACAACATTATTAACTATATTCCTTATAAAATCTTTGGTCGGCCTACACTCATTATTACTCAACTATTCCTCTCCTCCACCTGTTCTACAGTCCCTATTATAGTGTTTCCTTTAATAGACTCTATTCTTACATTGACTTTATCACCAGGATATACTTCACCCTTAACAAAAACCTTATAATTTTTGTATAAAGCCAAACCTCTACCGTTTTCATCCATATTTCCTATAGTTACTTTTATCAAATCCCCTTGACTTAACATTGTTTTATCGTTTGTATCCCTATATGTAGGATATGAACTAAGTCTGTGAAAATCCGTCCTGTATAGATCTTCTTTCTCTGATTGCTTACGTCTCCTGTTCACCATATACACCCATAGTTTCCAATATTAAATGTTAAGTTTATCGCTTATATATTCTTTTTCTTACTCTTTTGTCATATCTTAATTCCATATATAATAAAAATCTCGATAAAAGAATTTAATTAAGTTTCAAGAATGATACAATAGGTGAAACGATTGAAGCTGTTCGAGTTTGAAGCAAAAGAGATAATAAAAAATTATGGCTTTGAGATACCTCAAAGCGTTTTAATAAAAAAGGGAGACGATATAGAAAAAAAGATCAAAGAGGCAAACATAGAACCTCCATTAGTAGTTAAAGCTCAAGTATTAGTTGCTGGAAGAGGTAAATCAGGAGGAATTAAATTAGTTAATTCTGTCAGCGAGGCTGTAAAAACAGCTCAAACATTGTTTGAGACGCCAATAAAGGGAATAAAGCCCTCATTCATTTTAATTGAAAAAGCTATACCTCATGAAAATGAGCTATACGTCGGTATAGTTATTGACAGATCATTAAGAACCCCATTAGTATTAGCATCAAAATACGGAGGCGTTGATATAGAAGAGATTGCAAGAACTAAGCCTGAAAGTATAATAAGGTATCCAATCAACACAGTTATAGGTTTAAGAAGTTATGAAGCTAGAATTATAGGTAAGAGTATTGGGGTAACGGGTAAGGCATTAAGCAGTTTTGAAAAGTTCTTGATAACACTATATAAAGCATTTATAGAATATGATGCAGAGTTAGCTGAGAGCAATCCATTAGCCTATCTAAAAGACAAAGTTTTACCATTAGACCTCAGGATAACGATAGATGATAATTCATTGTATAGGCATGAGAACTATGCAAAGACTGAAAAGGAGAGGCTTGGAGAAAACACTGAATTTGAAATTAAAGCTCACGAACTTGACCTAGCATTTGTTGAACTCGATGGTGACATTGGAGTTCTGGGTAATGGTGCTGGACTTACTATGACTACGATGGACTTAATTTATGAATATGGAGGAAAACCTGCAAACTTCTTAGATATGGGAGGAGGAGCCGACGCAGAGCATGTAAAGACTTGCGTTAAATTCTTACTGGACTATCCAAAAGCTAAAAAAATATTCATAAACATGTTTGGAGGGATAACAAGAGCTGATGAAGTAGCTAAAGGTGTAGTCATGGCATTGGAAGAATCAAAAGTTAAAAAACCAATAGTAATTAGGCTAACTGGTACAAATGAAGAGCAAGGAAAAGAAATATTAAAACAAGCCGGTATAGAAGCTTTTAATGACCCGATAGAAGCTGTTAAAGTTGTAGTTAATAAATAAGGGTGATATGAAATGGGTATATTAGTTAATGAAAATACAAGATTAATCGTACAAGGAATAACTGGCAACGAAGGTTCATTTCATACTAAACTCATGTTAGATTATGGAACTAAAATAGTTGCAGGCGTTACCCCTGGAAAAGGGGGTATGAATGTATATGGAGTTCCGGTTTATGATACCGTTATAGAAGCTGTTAAAGAACATCCCGAGGCAAACACATCAATAATATTTGTACCTGCAAAATTTGCAGCAGATGCTGTTTACGAGTCTGTAGACGCAGGCATTAAACTAGTTGTCGTTATAACCGAACACATCCCTGTTCATGATTCGCTTGAATTTATAAACTATGCGAAGTCTAAAGGGGTTAATGTAATCGGACCTAATTGTCCAGGTGCAATAACACCAGGAAAGGCAAAAGTTGGCATAATGCCGTCTCATGTATTTACTCCAGGACCAGTAGGTATTGCATCTAGAAGCGGTACTTTAACATATGAAGTCAGCTATGCATTATCAAGGGCCGGCATCGGACAATCAACAGTTATTGGAATAGGAGGGGATCCAGTTATAGGACTAACTTTTACTGAAGTCATGGAACATTATGAAAAGGATCCACAAACTAAGGCATTAATAATAGTAGGTGAAATAGGGGGAGATGCGGAAGAAAGAGCTGCTAAAATGGTCGAAGAGAAAATATTCACAAAGCCTGTAGTAGCTTTCATAGCTGGCAGAACTGCTCCAGAAGGTAAGAGAATGGGCCACGCAGGAGCTATAATAATGCTTGGCTCAGGAACATATAAAGACAAAGTAGAGAGACTTGAAAGCGTAGGCATAAAGGTTGCTAAAACTCCTTTCGAATTGCCAAAATTAGTCAGCAACGCTATGAAATCCGCTTAATCTAAAGGTTATCAAAAAATTCCATTTTTTGCATTAGAAACCCTCTGCAAGGTGTGGTAATACTATCACTATATTCCACTTCTCCTTTTTTTAGATTGTGCTTCCTCGCTAGTTCTGCTAGCAATTATTTCATATAGAACTGATTTCTTTCCCGGTGCAGGCCTTAAAAGCCTTCCAAGCCTTTGTAAAAACTGTCTTCTCGATCCAGTTCCAGAAACAAATATGCCTACATTTGCGTCCGGTATGTCTAGACCTTCATCGCCAACTGTTGTAATAACCAATATGCCTGACTTAGAATTCTTAAAATTATATAGCGTTTCTAACCTGTTCTTCTCATCTATACCCCCATGTATCAAATATGCATTTAATTTGCTAGCAAGCTCTTCAGCCTGATCTCTATACTGAGTAAATATTATTATTTTAGAGCCCCTGCTTAGTTCATTTTTAGCTATCTCAATAACTTTTTCTATTTTAGCACTGCTCTTTTGTATAATCTGCTGCATTTGGGACTTTATTTTCAACGCTTTTATTGCATTTGTTTCTCCTCTTCTTGCTGCTTCCAATATTTCATCAAAGCTCCTCCCTTTGCTATAATTAATGTATAGCTTCCTAAGCTCATCATATTTATTCATATCTTCCTTATTTAGCTCAACCCTTATCCTCCTTATAACAAAAGGTGCCAAATAGCCCTCTTCTGATAACTCGCTCGGAGATCTTTGATATATTATGCCGCCAATTAAGGGAAATATCTCCTCATGTTTTCCATCTTCCCTTACAGCAGTAGCGGAAAGTCCCATCCTATATGGAGAAGGCATTTTCATAGCTATCGCCTTAAATTTTTCAGCGGGTAAATGATGAGCTTCATCAAATATTAATAACATAAACTTTTTAGAGAATAAACCAATATTTCTAAATGCGCTTTGATATGTTGTAATAGTTATTGGGAGGATTGTTTTCTCATCACCATAATACGAGCCTATCAATCCGCCTGCATCAGTAAATTTCTTTATAGAATCTTCCCATTGCCTTATGTGTTCTTTTGTGTAAACAACTATAAGAGTTGGTACGTTTAACCTTGTCATAGCATTTATAGCTACAATGGTCTTTCCCGAGCCTGTAGGTAAAACTATTACTCCCCTATTCTTATTAGATACCCAAGCTTTTACTGCTTCTTCTTGATAGTCTCTTAATTCACCATTAAAATTTAATTGTCTAGGCAATTTATTTTCTATAAATATGCCGGTTTTATCATCAACTATTAACCCTCTAGAAATTAAGTGTTCTTTTAAGTCTAAATATAAAAAGGGTTCAAATTGATAATATTTATGTGTACTATTATATTTTCCTTTTGCTTTAAAATCCTCTAAGTAGGGCTTTAAAAAAAGCTTAGATCTCAGTATAATGAACCTTCCATCATATTCTAAACTAACTCCTATCGAGTCTTTAAAAAAATTTTCTATATTAGTTAAATCATTTTTATCTATTACATCTTCAAGTTCCTTCAATTTCTCAATAACGTCTATTGGAGTATAGTTATTATTTTTCATTTTGTCTTCGTTTATTTCAAATATTGATACTCCTTCTTTCCTAGTTATAAAATCTGAAAAACTTAACAATTCTTTATATACATCTTTGCCTAACCATGAATTAACTTTGAAACGCAGATTCATTAACTTCATCACCTTGGTCTGAAAACCTGTAAGCTATTATTTCCTTTGAATTTATTTTTGCTTTTTCCATAATTTTAGCTATCCTTAATAATGGAGTTGAAGGAATTATAAGCCTAACGCAATTCCCTTGAACTACTATTTTATACACTTCTGGCTCATCAGCCAGTTTTATCAAAAAATCCTTTTCACTCTCTTCGCAGGACTCCATAACTCCATACATTATATGAAGGCAATCAACGCCATTAAAAAGCTTTAAATAAAATGAAATTTTGTTATCATAAACTAAGGCATCAATATAATCGTTTTCCCTGTTTTTGCTTATACTATTGATCTCCTGTACATCTTCATTGTTACCGAAAAATTCTTCAATACAGGGCCCGGCTCCAGGCGTGGGTTCGAAATCATTTATATCCTCTTCACTTAAAACCCTCTTCATTGTCGGGCCCCAATATTGTATTTAAAATAAACCCAATAAATCTTTCTAACAGACTTTAGAGCCTGGGTTTACAGGTTCTAAAGGCGTTAATATAACAGGTTTTTGATCCTCCCCGCACGGTGTAGCAAGTATCATACCTTGGCTTTCTAGACCTCCCATAACCTTTGGCTTAAGGTTCGCAACTACAATAACCAACCTTCCTACAAGGTCTTCAGGTTTGTACCATTTTTGTAAACCTGCTAATATTTGTCTTTGTTCAGTTCCTAGATCTACTGTAAGTTTGAGAAGCTTCCTGCTATTTGGGACTAATTCCACGCTTAATATTTTACCAACTCTTAAATCTATCTTAGAGAATTCGCTATAATCTACTACCTCCCCCAAAATTTACACCCTTTAAAATTTTATAATTAAATAAATTTATTACTTTTGCTCTTTATCCTCAACTTGCTTTGTTTCCTTATACCATTCCTTCTTTCCAAGATAAGGCTGTCTCATAGTTAATCCTATTCTAAATAAGCCTGACCTTTTAGATGCCTTGCTTATTTGAGTTATCCTTACATTAACTATATCTCCTGCCTCTATAAGCCTACCAGTTTCTTTTCCCTTAAACCCCCTTCTTTCTTGTATAAATTCAACGTCTTCATCCATTATTTGACTTCTATGAACAAAACCATCTATAGGGCCCAAACTAACAAAAAGTCCGAAATCTCTTGCATCTCTAACTACTCCTTTAACAACTTCTAACTGCAGGGGCTCATACGATATTAATGTGTATTTAACAGGAAAATACACGTTAGGATCTTCAGATAGTAGGATTCCGTCACCCTCTATTTCTGCGTCTAGAACAGCTATAATTATTCCCAACTGCGGATCAGCTTGACCTTCAAGCTCGCTTCTCAAAGTATTTATTACTGCTTCCTTTAAATTTTCCGTAAAAGCTATATCGGGTGGCACTCCTACCCATTCGTGCAGCGTGTATTGGACATACATACTTTGCTCCCCATCAGTTGGTGTATTACTTAAATTATAAATTTATAAAAAATTATCCGACCTCCTCCCCGTCCTGAAGGGTAAGGCTTTCAGTTGTAAGAGATAAAACTGTATAAGTTAAGTTATTGTTAACCGGGGGGTTAACAATAACTTTATCATATAAGCTAATAAAGGAGATGCTTTTAAGCATTTTATAATAAACAAACAAAGATTAAAAATTAAATATTTCTGCATACAATGGTTTTTTTGTGATAAACTTGTATACAGAAAAAATAGTTAAAATAAGTGGATTAAAAATACATTATTATGATGATGGTGATGGATACCCGGTTTTACTTGTGCCTGGATTAAGATACAACGCTAAAACTTGGATAGATGTAGGAACTTATGACACAATTTACAATGAAGGATTTAGAGTAATATCAGTAGATCCCCCAGGTCAAGGAAAATCAGACAAAGGTGTTTATGACGAAGATACTGAATATAAATTCGTTAACGACTTTATGAACTCCATAGGAATAAGAGATGCTGTAATTGTAGGAGCAAGCTCTGGGGGCTATGCAGCTGCTGGACTAGGCGCAAACTATCCTGAAAAAGTTAAAGGCGCTGTAATTGTAGGAGGGGTTAGGATAATTAATTATAAAGACAAGCTTAAAAATATGGAGGGAAAGCCAATATTATTAATATGGGGGTCTAAAGATGAAATAGCGCCAATAAGCAATGCGCAACTAATTTTAGATAACGTAAAGAGCTCAAGGTTGATATATTTGGGAGCTCAACACGCATGCTATTTGGAAAAACCTAAAGAGTTCAACGATATAATAAGGGATTTCTTAAAAAATGAGATAAAACCAATAATATAAATAACTTAGCAACATATTAATTCATAGATCAAAAATGATTTGGAAAAAGCCAAAAATAGAATATATAGGAGATATCGCAGTTATTAAAGCCCCATTTAACAATATAAACGAAGAAGAAGTTACGAAACTAGCCAATGAGATTTTAGAGAAAAATAAATTTATTAAAAGCGTGTTTCTTGCAGCAACTCCTGTAATAGGAGAATTAAAAGTACGCGATTATAGATATCTTGCTGGAGAAAACAGATCCGAAACAATATACAAAGAACACAATTGCATGTTTAAGGTAGATATAAAAAAGGTGTTTATAACGCCTAGATTAAGCTACGAACATTTAAGAATAGCAAAACTTGTAAATGAGGGTGAAAGAATAATAAACATGTTTGCAGGGGCAGGCCTATTTTCAATTATAATAGCAAAAAAATCAAAACCTAAAATTGTTCACAGCATAGACATAAACCCTGATGCATATAAATATATGGTCGAAAATATTGAAATTAACAAAGTTAAAGATATAGTTTTTCCTTATTTAGGAGATGCAAAGGAAGTTATAGAAAAAAAATTATTAAATTCTTCTGATAGAATATTAATGCCTTTACCTGATAAAGCTTTGGAATACGTTAGGTATGCGATTTCAGCTATAGAAAAAATTGGATATATCCATTTATATTTGCATGTAAGTGCAAAGAAGGATGAGTTTTTAAATAAAGCAGAAGAATTAACAAAAAAGGAACTTGAAAAGTATAATATAGAATATAAAATAATAAACTCAAAGGAAGTTAGACCTGTAGGGCCAAGGCTATACCAGGTGGTTGTTGATGTCTACATTGAAAAAAATTAACCAAATATTGAAGCAAGAAAGAATAATAGGATATTTAGATCCTTATGCCGAAGAATACATATTGGAATTAAATGGAGAAAATTTTGTTACATCTAGCAGCTGCTTAGGAAGGATAACCATAATAGAAGGCAAGTGGCCTTGGGAAAGAGATAAATCAAGGGTTGTCTATAAGTCCCATGAGAAAATATCTGTTTATAGCATAGCTAATGTAGTTTCTAGACCATTTAATGATCTTTGGCTTAAGGTTACCGGTCCAATAATACATATAAGAACTGAAAGAATAGATTGTGCCTTAAACCTATTAAATTTAGCAAGGACTTCAGGATTTAAACATAGTGGAATACTATCAAGCTCTGACAATATTTTTACTGTTGAATTAATGAGTGCAGTTCAAATAACTATGCCATTAAAAATGAACGATACTTTCGTTTTTAACATAGAATCTTTAAATGAAATTGTAGACAGGGCTAACGATGCTTTAGAGGAAGGGCATAAAAGGTTGAGGAAACTGACAAAATTAGTTAAGGAACTCCTCATTTGCTAGAATTTTCCTTAAAGTTCTTTTTATAAACAAGTATAGGGTGTTTGCCTCCACAATCTTGAGGACAAAGGCCTTTCTTTTTCATTATATCACACCTGTAAGGACTAATATCTTCTACTTTTATGAAAGCCTTAGCTATTTTTCTCGATAAGTTAGGAGAAATGCCTAGAGAATTAGATATAACATTGCTTAACTCATCTTCATCAACCCCTATCGATATTAAGAATGCGATATATTGATAAAGACCTTCATCCCCTATTTTACCATTATCAATTAAATTTTTGAAGTTTTTCATGCAAGGTGGAAAGGCATCATAATTAATTTTTCCTAATGGAATTTTATTTTCTGTCAACTTCAAATATCTTAGTATTTCATTTGAGAAAGAAGAAAGTTCCTCTCCAACTTCTAGATCTCTTGCTATGTTCTTTATCCTTACTATAACCCCAACCTCTAATAAGCCTTTAAGAATTTTCATATCCAAATAGACTTTACCGTTTAACAAGAACGAATTTACCAATCTAAATTGGCTTTCCTGAGCATTTATTCCTATTTTTAAAAATTCATCGATTCTAGTATAATAAGGTAAAGTTCTATATACAATTTTTCCATTATTATTAATCAGCCAAGGTATCTTTATTAGCTCTTTCTCTATTTTCAATCCAATCAATTCACCTAAAGCTATCAGGTTTTCTTCATTATCAGATTCAATAAAATAGCTTGCCCTATTAGCTTCTGCTCTAGCATATGTATCTAGAGCTATCATAGAGTTTGATGCCTTTATTGCAGCTAACGAGAGATAAAAAGAGTATACTTCATCATCAGTTGAATCGCCGTTCTTTAAAGGGCTAACCTTTTTTGCTATTGCTTCCTCTAACCTTTTCCTTGATAATTTAACTATTTTGTTATTCTCAAGTAAAGACTCTATATTAATCCTATAGCCATAGTTGGTTTTGCTGTAATCCTCTAAAGATATGGCAAATGGATACTTGCTGTAAGTAAGCAAACTTCTCCCCAGTTATAGATAGCTGATAGCGACAAATATTAATAAGAGATATGGTTCATATATCAGCGGTGAGAAAAAAGTGGCTTCCTATAAGGATTTATCAGAAAGAATAGCTGATTGGGCAGTTAACCTTTCGTATAAAAATATTCCAAGCAATGTAATAGAAGAAGCTAAGAAAAGAATTTTAGACACTTTCGGAGTTGCTATAGGGGCATTTAATGAAGAGCCAGTTAGCATAGCTAGATGGTTAGCTGAGTCTTCTTCAAGTTCAAGACTTTCTGCTACAATATGGGGAACCGATAGGACTGGCCCAGCAGATCATGTTGATTTCGCTAACGGCTGCGCTTCACGATTTTTTGACTTTATGGATACGTACCTATCTAAGGAAGCATTACATCCAAGCGATAACCTAACTGCAATTATAGCAGCAGCAGAGATTGCAAAAGCAGATGGTAAGAAAATATTGGAAGGTATTGTTGCGGCTTATGAAGTTACAGCAAGACTTGCAGATGCCTATAGCGTAAGGAGCAAAGGATATGATCATGTTGTATATATAGCTATAGCATCTTCTGTTGGAGCTGGAAAAGTACTTGGATTAGATAGAGACCAAATGTTACAAGCTATAAATCTTTCTACAGTAAATTCCCTTGCTTTAAGACAAACAAGGGCTGGAGAACTCAGCATGTGGAAAGGCTGCGCTGCAGCAAATGCCTCTAGAAACGGATTGTTTGCAGCTATATTAGCGTATAAAGGCATGAGAGGACCATCACCTATTTTTAGCGGAGAATATGGATTTTTCAGAGTAGCATTAAATGGAGATAAGTTTGATATACCAAAGATGGGGGGAGAAGATAGCGAACCGTTTAAGCTGTTAGAGACAAGCATAAAATATTGGCCTGTTGAATATCATGCAATGAGCGCAGTAGATGCAGCGTTAAAAATCAGAGAAAAAGCTGGTTCATTAAAACCTGAAGATATAAAAGAAGTTAATGTTAAGACCTTCCAGGTTTCATATAACATAATTGTTAAGGATCCAGAAAAGTGGGATCCAAAGACAAGAGAGACAGCAGATCACAGCCTACCATATATAGTTGCTGCAGCCCTCCTTGATGGTAAGGTTTGGCTCGATACTTTCCATGAAAACAGGTATCTAGCTAATGATGTAAGGCAGGTTTTAAATAAAATGAAAGTAGAAGTTGACCCTGAACACGATAAACTATATCCGACAGGAATTAAAAACACAATTACAGTTAAGCTATCTGACGGAAGAACTATAGAAGAAAGCAGTACATATCCTCCTGGTCACTTTAAGAATCCATTAAGCAGGGAAGGCGTTGTAGATAAATTCTTAAAGGTCACTGAAGGAAAGCTATATAAAAGAAATGCAAAACAATTCATAGATACCGTTTGGAATATAGAAAAGTGTATGAATATAAGTAAGGCACTAGCCCTTCTTAAAATAAAGTAACGAATTATTTCTTTTTTGTTTCTTTCTTTTGTTGTTTAAGAGGCATAGTTTCTGAAGGCTTAGGCTTTAAGAAATATGCTCCTCCTAATACTCCTACTACGAGACCTAGTATGAAAAGTCCTATAGAAACTTCACCACTTTTATGTAGCCTATAAGAATAGCTTCCTGCTAATTGGTTTGTTTCATTATACCTAACTTGCCAATAACTTACTAAACCTTGCAACTCCCCAACTTTTGTAGTTAAAGAATTTATACTTTGATTTAATGAAGTTATTTCATTTAAATATGAATTTATTATCATTCTATAGTTTATTAAATTTGTTATATTACCATTTATATTATATACTTGGGAAACCATATCTAATGAATCCGTTAAACTTATTAATTCTGGGTTGAATTGGGACTCATATAAATTAAAGTCTATTATATAGCTACTTCCCCTAATTAAGCTAATATTTTTAATATCAATGATAGTATATGCAACTCCATTTACCGCAGGCGTTCCATTAATGTATCCTTTTAAAAATTGCACGCTTGCATATGTTGGGCTTACAAAATTAAGTCCAATCATCGAGGTATAGCTATTATTTGAGCTCGACAACATTAATACTTTTATAAAGTTTCCAGTATAGCTGTTTGAATTGTTTCCAATAAAATATTCAGGAATTCCGTTTACTAACTCCGAACCAATAAAAGACCAACTATTTCCTAAAGAGCTACCTCCTATACCTATATAAAGGTCTTTGATATATGTGTTGTTGCTTGTAGTGTTTATTATTATGCTATAGCTAATATATGGATAATAATTGCTCGCAGTTACAAACTCGTAAACTGATATATTACCTGAATTTATGGGAGTAAACAATATTTTAACATAGTTTGATCCTTTATTTATTAAAGTCGCTCTCCACTGCTGATTATATAAATTTCCTGGAAGAGATTGGTTAATAGATAGTACCATTGACGGAATTTCTAAGCTGTTCAGTTGAACCGTTTGCGGAACTAATGTATTCCAACTAACTATTGATGCTCCTTTGGTTAAATTAAAATTTATTTGATAGTATTGGTTTTGTATAGTTGCACTTGTATTCGATACGCTGTAAAGCAATGAAGCTCCTTTAGCTATGCTTATCGTATACATAGATGTTACCAGCAGCAAAGCAAGCAATATCAATGCCTTCTTATTCATACCTTTAGACCTCCTGCTAAGAGATTTTTAATTACTAATTTAAGCTTAATTGAGTGAAGGGGGTTAAATTGTGCAATAAAACATTTAAGGCAGAAGTCTTCAGCGGAAAGAATGAGGGAGAATTTTTTGTTAGTATTTATTCAAAAAATATTAAAAAATCATTAGGTTTCACTCCTTTTCCTGGCACATTAAATGCTAGGCTTATATCAGATGTTGATGAGTTTAATAATTGCTTATCGAAATCTAAAGCTGTTGTTATAAATCCCCCAGAAATACCTAATGCAAAATATGCCAGAGTAATTGCATATCCAATTTTGCTCTTTAATTCTTTAAACGCTTATATATTAAGACCTGAAATAACTATATATAAAAAAGATGTAGTAGAGATAATTTTTGAAAGAAGGCTAAGAGATTTATTGAATATCTATGATGGTTCTATTATAGATATCAATATAGTATTAGATTAAATAATATCTCCTTAAAAAACATCACATACTTTTATCCTCTTAATTCCAATAGGTTAAATATTTTAAGCAGGATAGCATTAAATTTATTGGTGAACAGGGTTGGATTTTGATTTATCACAAGATGAAAAACTATTTAAAGAATCTGTCCACGAATTTCTATCTAAAGAGTTAAACCCGATATGGATAAAGATGGATAGCGAGAAGAAGATACCAACTGAAGTTATTCATAAGATGGGGGATCAAGGTCTTTTCGCTATAGCAGTTCCAGAAGAATATGGCGGCCAAGGAGGAAGTTTTTTGTTAGCTGCATTGGCAGTAGAAGAAGTTGCTTATAACGACCCTGCAGTAGCTACTGCAGTTTTTACATTGCTAAATAATAGCTGGCCTTATATATTGTATTTATATGGTAAGGAAGAGACAAAGCAAGAAATACTTCCCTTAGTAGGAAAGGGAAGGGGGTTCTTTGGTATTGCTTCTACAGAAACTGGTGGAGGGAGCGATGTTGCTGGAGAAAAAACAACAGCAAAAAAAGAAGGAAACCTATATAAAATTAATGGAGAAAAAATATATATAAGCGGGGTTAGAGAAGCTTTAGAACAACTGGAATTAGGGAGCTGGTTCTTAATTGCAAGAACGGGGAAACAAGAAGATAAGCATAGAGGATTATCTAGTTTTGCCTTTATAGGTAATAAAAATGGTAAGATAACTCAGGGTCTTGAATACTCTATATTAAACACTATAGGAAGGCATGCAATTTCTACAGGTTTACTGCATTTCAATAACGCTTTAACAGATTCAAACCATTTAATAGGAGATGAAAATAAGGGTTACTATTTAGCTATGCAAGGGTTTTCCATAGCAAGGGTTTTAGTTAGCGCAGCAAATATAGGTGCAGCCCAATGGGCTTTAGAACAAGCTGTTAAATATTCAAGGGATAGAAGAATGTTTGATGACAAGCCGATAGCCTCTTTCCAGGGAGTTAGCTTCCCAATAGCAGAGGTTGCAACAAAAATTGAGGCAACAAAGCTTTTAATATATAAGTCTGCCCAACTTGCTGACAAGATATTCATTAAAAAAGAGCCAGGATTTAAGCCTCAAGACTTAAACTATTGGGCTTCATCTTCAAAAATTATGGCTATAGAGACCGCATTTCAGGCAATAGAAACCACAATGAAAACCTATGGAGGCTATTCTTACACAGAGGAAGCAAATGTGTTCAGAAATCTATTAGGAGTCCTTTCATATCTAGTAGGAGCCGAGGGATCTCAAAACATAATGCGCTATATAGTTGCAAGAGAATTAATAGGAAGAGAATATGTGAAAGATTAGAACTTTATAATTATTTTTGTTTACAGTAATTTTTTAATTCTTCGATCAATTCCAAGCAATTATTTACCTTCTCTTTTGCATAAAGTGAGCCATGACTAGATGCATCTATCAAAGCGTTTATAGTAGAGCATAACATATCTTTTGTTGATATGTTAAACAAATCGAGATCCTTTTCTTTTATTTTTATGTCCCTTGTTTGCATAAAAGGTAAAAAATCATCAATTGAATATGTCCTTAAAAACATGCCTCCTGAATTTATAATAAGCTTTCTATTACTTCCTAAATCTATTTGTGCTTCATATTCTCCTGCTGGAGGCGCTAAACATAATATAAGCTCTGTTTTTGACTTCTCTTCGCAACTACACTTAGACATATTAATCCCCTATTATTATGATTATAAAAAATTAAAAACAGTAGTACTTATAAAACCCAATTGCTTAAGAACTATAAGGAAAGGTGAAAAGACGTGCCAGCAACACAATTAATTAACAGGCTAGAACTCATATCAAAATCCATGTCGAGAAAAGGAAGTGTAAGCGCTATAGGTTCGACGTCCCTTGTAAATATATTAACACTGATTAACAGGATGAATGAAATAAGTAAATATGTAGAATGCCTTAGCTCAAATAAAAACTCTTGTATGAAGACAGCTAAAGGTGTACTTTGCACTAGCGATTGCTCTAATACATTTAAGCTTGATAATGACGTTGAAACAAAATTGTGGAAAACTGGAAGCAATGCTTTTGGATTTACATTATCATCAGACTATATAGAATTAGGGATTAAAGATACAAAAATAGAAGTAACCCAAGATAAAATAAATGTAAAAATTGAAAATAGCTCAATTATAGTGCCTCTTGAAGAAAAAAGTATTATTGAAAATAGCTCAATTATAATTAATGCTGCGAATAGAATTGATGAAGTTATTAGACATGCATTTAGTGGAATATCAAGTTGCGCAAGAAATTCCGGGATAAAATGTTAAATTATTAGTATAGTTTTGCATATTCAATAGAACTATTATTTATTAATTCTAAAAGTTTCAATTATTTCTGTTTTATTGAAATTTCGTTATTTTTACAACCGAAAGTCTAGCCCTTTAAAGCAAAGAGGAGGTCAGTAATAGCTGATGCATTAATTAGGTATTGGGTTTGCCATTGTTAACCGGGGGGTTAACAATTAAAATCCTTTAAATTTTAAAATCACTTTAAAACTTTTTTGCCCTTCCTAATTTTTCATGGGCAGAAGCCAATTCTCCTGCAGCTTGAGCTGCCAGCAAGTTGAGCTCTCCAGCTAAAGCCGTAGAAGCAATAATTTCTGCCAACTTCATAGCATTAGACCCTTGAGGATTCCCGCCGCCCGCTATTCCTAATAGTTGTAATGCTTCTTTCTGAGTGGGTAACCATGCACCCCCTCCTACAGTTCCTACTTCTAGGCTAGTTAAAGTAGCTGAAATATACAAGTCTTCACCTCTTGTCTCAGTCCAAACATAGCCTAAGCTACTTTCTACTACTTGAGCCATATCCTGACCGGTTGCAAGGAATATAGCAGCTATTATATTAGCAAATTGTGCATTATAGCTTAAACTGCCTGAAACAGCATTACCCAATAAATTCTTTGATTTATTTATATAATCGATTTCGTAAGAAGTTAATCTCATTACATCTTTAAGGATTTCCTTTTTTATAATAGCCTCTGCTATAACATATTTTCCTCTTCCTAATAACTTATCTAAATAACTTGGCTTTTTATCAACACATAGATTACCGCTTAAACTCACACATTTGTGAGGTCCTCCATAATTATCATCTATATATTTACATATTTTATCGCTAGCTATGGTTGCCATGTTCATTCCCATGGCATCTGCTGTATTAAAAACAAATCTCGGCCAAACCATGTTACCTACTATAAAAACTTGCATGTCTTTAAGTTCTCCATGACTTGTAACTTGTTTTGTTAACTCCTTAAATTGTGAAAAATTAGATTTAAGCCATAAAGACAATTTATTTGCCTCTTCAACGTCGGGTGTCCATATTAATGGAGCCCTAGCCATTCCATCATATATAATTTTTGTTTTAACCCCTCCACTCAATGTAAGAGTCTTTACACCCCTATTAACACCGGCAACTAAAGCTCCTTCAGTTGTGGCCATTGGAACATAAAATTCTCCTTTCGCGTATTCTCCATTAATCTTTAAGGGCCCAACGATGCCAATTGGTACTTGAACTGCGCCAATAGGGTTTTCAATGTTATGCCCAACTAAATCCTCAAAATCTAGTAAAGTAGATGCTATTGCAGATAGTTTTATATTATACTTTCTTTCTAAATAAAGCCTTCTTACCAAGGCTGCTAGATTAGAGCTTTTTAATGCTTGGTCTAGCCTGCTTATGCTTATCTCTCCTTTTTCTAGTTTTTCTAAGATCTCATCTACACTCATTTATTTTTACACCAATACAGGTCTGAACTTCAGTACATAATAAATTAGACCTGCATCCCTATCTTCTTGTGTTTTTCTTAGAGTAGCTTCTACTTCCATATCTTTTTTCAATGAATTTGCATTAACTATATCAGTCAATTCAGCAGTTATTTTTGTAACACCTAAATCTATTAAACCGTAGTAAATAGGTGATTGATGTCTTGCACCTTCTGGTATTGCATATATAGTTGTATAAGATATTAGTTTACCTTTTCTTGGTAATTCTATTAGTTCTATTTCTCTACTTCCGCAATATGGGCACGCATTTTTTGGCGGGTAATGAACTTTACCACAGCTCTTGCATTTTGCCCCACTTAATTTATATATTATCTCTTTTTTCCTCCAAAATCTTGATATAGATAAATCCATCGACATAGTTTACACCCCTTCAACTAAAGCTACATAAGAACTAGAGCCCAATCCGTTAAGAGAAACCACCAAACCCTTTTTTGCATTATTAACTTTAATCCCCGGGAACTTATTTGCTATTTGCAATGACGATTCTGCTATTTGATAAACGCCTGTTGCACCTAACGGGTGGCCTCTAGCCTTTAATCCTCCGCTTGGGTTTGCTAAAGGCCCTTTTCCTCCTGGAGAGAAATAGCCTGTAGATACTAACTCAGCAGCTTTTCCGCGTTTTGCCAATCCAAGGGTTTCTAATATAACCATAGCAGTTATTGTAAAGGAGTCATGAATTTCTATAAAGTCTAAATTTGATGTATCTGCTATGTTTGATATCCTTCTATAAGCCTCAGATAAAGAATCAAACAACAATGGATCGTCTGATAATTCTATAGAGCCGTAACCTGTTGATGATTCTACTGCAGATATTTTAGCTATAGGTGAAGTTGACATATCTTTATTTGACAAAACGATCGCCGCAGCTCCATCCCCTAACGGGTAAGAGTCAAGCAATGTAATTGGGTCTGCTAATATTTGAGACTTCGCTACCTTATCAGGTTTTATTGCAAAATTTAGCATAGCATAAGGGTTCTCTTTTGCGTTAGAGTGCATTAATGCAGGCCAATAAGACATTACTTCCCTATCTACATTATATGTATCCATATAAAGCCTCATTAATATAGCAGCATCCCCAGCATAGCCTATGTTATAAAATGATTTTGTATCTCCATCATATAACATCTGTAATTGTTTGTAGACTTTAGAGCTTACGAACTCGTTTAATTTTTCAGCCCCTATAACTAATACTTTGTCAGCCTGATGAGATTCTAACAATGATTTTGCAACAGAAATAGCCGCTAAACCACTCGCTTCTCCGGCCTCAACATTTAAAGCCTTGATACCTCTTAAACCTAGAGAAGTTGCTAAATAACTTGCAGTATCTAATTGATTATCTTGAAGAGGAGATAGACTACTTGAAAATACAAGATAATCTATACCATCAATTCCTCCTGCCTGCTCTATTGCAGCAAAAGCAGCATTTGCTGCTAAATCTTTTAAGCTATAATCATAATGCCTATCTATTTTAGTCATCCCCACACCTTCAACATAAACTACCATTTATACCACCTCATTTAATTACATGGATTATGGACCTGCTCTTTGCATAAGAAGCATAATCTATCAATACCTTCCTATTTAAATAATCCTCAACTGTTGGGGCCAATTGCTTTCTATTTTCGACCTCGTCTGTAACAGTAATAAAATATGCGTCGCTTCCGGCTCCGCTTCCAAAAGGAGCTAGCAGAATCTTTTGGCCAGGCTTTGCCTTATCTAAAACTCTTGCCAAGCCCATTAATGCACTTGCGTTATAAGTGTTACCTATCATAGGAGTTACTAAACCATCTTTCATTTGATCCATATTAAATCCAAGATCCTGGCCAATTTTAACAGGGAATTTCCCATTAGGTTGGTGAAATATGGCGTAATCAAAATCGCTAGGCTTTAGACCATTTCTTTCTAACAAAGCTTTAACTGCATTTTCTATATGATAAAAATACGCCGGTTCTCCAGTAAACCCTTCTCCATGTAATGGATAAGGCTGTGATGCCCTTCTCCAAAAATCTGGAGTATCTGTAACGAATGTAACTGAATCTTCAATTATTGCTGATGCGTTGTTTGTCCTACCGATAACAAAAGCTGCCGCTCCGCTTGCTGCAGTAAATTCCAATACATCTCCAGGATTTGCTTGAGCAGTATCGCTTCCTATAGCTAAGCCATAATCAATCAATCCTGACGATGCCATGCCGATTAATGACCTCATGCCTTCACTTGCGGCCCTGCAAGCAAATTCAAGATCACTTGCCATAGTAAAAGGAGTTATTCCTAATGCTTCACCAATTATTGTTGCACTAGGCTTTACAGCATATGGCTTTGACTCTGTACCGAAAAATATTGCACTTATTTTTTTAGGCTCTATTTTAGACCTTTTAATAGCATTATAAGCTGCTTCATATCCCATAGTTAATGAATCTTCATCAGGGCCAGCAACTGCCTTAGATTCAACTGCTAACCCTTTATATTGGTCTGGATGCCATCCCCAAATCTTTGCTATATCTGCCAAAGGTAACCTGTAAATCGGTATATAGGCACCCCAACCATGTATTCCAGCTTTTGGACTTACCAAATATTAACACCTTATTTATTTTTAGGATAAGCTACCCCTATAAAAATCTTCGCCAAATGACTAATTAAATATAGACAAAAGACGTATAAACAATTATATTAATTTGTTGAAAGAGTTTTGAGAAAGTGTTTAGTTTTCATTCTTAATTATATTTTTGCAAACTATAAATTGTTTTTACTAATATTTATACTTATATAAATACTTTAGTTTTTAATTTTCTTTATAAGCTATAATAAACATAATAAAAAGCATAAAGTTATTAAACAGATAGACGTTCTTAGAAATAAATGCTGGATGGGCCCGTAGCTCAGCCAGGTAGAGCGGCGGGCTCTTAACCCGTAGACCATGGGCAGAAGCCTAGCCTGCCGTAGACGGAAGTCCCGGGTTCGAATCCCGGCGGGCCCGCCACACCCATTAAGGGCTCCACTATTTTCTTCAATATTTCAATAACAAACGATTAGTATAACAGGTGATATAGTTCCCACTTATTTTATAGGAAACCTTTAATAATACGTTTAAAGATATTTAATAATTAGCCATAAAAATTTCTCAATTATACCAATAACATTTAATAACTTAGAATTAAAATATCATTCATAGAAAATATGAGGTGAAGATGTATGCCTGAAAAATTCCCACCTGTTAAGGTAAAGGATCCATCGTCCGGTAAGGAAGTTGAACTATCTCCCGTAAAGGTTTGGACACTAGCTCCAAAAAGCAGAAAGGGAGTTAAAATAGGGCTTTTCAAGAGCCCTGAAACAGGTAAGTTCTTCAGGGCAAAGGTACCTGAAAACTACCCGTAATCTAAATAAAAATATAATAAATCTTTTTTATAATATTTTTTATAATATAAACCTAGAAATTGAAAATTTATACTTTATAGACTAGAAATTGAAAATTATTTTTCTGAGGCCTGAGGACTTTTTCCTAATGCTGCGTTCATAACATTAGTTATAACTTGAGCTAAATGTTGAGGCTTTGTGTAATATTTATCGTATTGATATCTTTGACCCTTATACGATATCTCTACTTGCTCATCAGAATCTCTAACAATCATGAAGTCCATCCCTTCCTTGGTTAATGCGAATGAATTCTTACCTCTTGACTCTATTTTAAAGCCATTTTTCGTTACTTCACTCCTTATAGCATCTTTTACTTGATCCAAATAGTCGCTCATACTCCTATCACCTACTTCTAAAGTTTGAAAGATACCCTTTAAATAAATTTATTAATGATAACAATATTTTTTCTTAACAGTGGGAATTTTGCCTTCATTACTAGAGAATAAAATTAGGACTATTAGTTTCTGACCTCCTCCCCGCCCTGAAGAGCGGGAATGCCCTGAGGTCTTAAGGGTTACACCCCTTTTACGGGTGCTACTCTGTTATGTTCTACAATAAAAGATAGGGGTTTCTTTATTGTTGA
>Ga0080003_1000034_pt1 | contig 98777 bp, 109 predicted proteins | sample JossMetagenome_FD_69206 | JGI IMG/M metagenome (GOLD analysis project Ga0080003, IMG submission 69206) | Hot spring microbial communities from Joseph's Coat, Yellowstone National Park, USA - JC2_E (SPADES assembly) (version 2) | ecosystem: Environmental > Aquatic > Thermal springs > Hot... | reverse complement strand
AGAGAAGAATACTCTTCAAAGTCTATGATGTTCTTATAAATTTCCTTGCTAAAATTAATTCCATTCATTACATACCATTCAGATCTCTTGAATCCATTCTGAAAATATTTTCAGGTATTATATGCCTAAATGCACTCCTTTGCACTTTCATTACCTTGAAAATAAATGGAAAAAGGTATAGAAAGGTATAAGCAAAGATGCATGTTATTGTTGATATCAATGAAATAAGGGCATTGACTTTTTCAATAACAGATGAGCATATACATGATTCAAGGGAAGCATTGAATCTTGTAAATAGAATAAGAGAGAAAATATCAAAACTCTACGGTGACAAGGCATACGATTCAAAGAGCATATACAACGCCCTCAGTGGCAAGGCAATAATTCCAGTGAGGAAGAACTATTCCACACTGTCAAAAGGCTCTCCCTACAGGGCAAGAATAGCAAGGGAGATAAGAAGAACATCAGAGAGTGAATGGAAAAATAACAATAATTATGGTAAGAGATGGATTGTGGAAATATATTTCTCAGGTCTCAAGAGGGTGATGGGAGAAATTATAAAGGCAAGGAGACCTGAATATATAGCTCAGGAGATTGCCATGAAGGTTCATTATTATAATATTATGAGAAGTATGACGGAGGCCTATTAATTATGCAACACACTTACATAAAAATATAAATTTAAATATATCAAAGTAATTAATAAATATGAGCTTTAATTCAAATAGCAATTCTCGAAGGGGTTATATAAACGCAATATCCAAATTAATTGTTTACATCGTAATTTTTATACTGATATCAGCTGTTCTGACTTATTTAGTAAATAATTTTCTTCCGAAATATGGAATATTTTTAACAGCTTATTACGTATATTTTAATGTATCGTTGACCCTGATTCTGGGCTATCTAATAGTAAAGGCCTTCTCAGGGGTTATTTATCAATTTCTGAAACTGAGGTATCCAGAAGATGTAGCCAGAGCATTCAGGAATGTATTTCTTCTTATAGGCGTTGGAGCTCTTATTACTGTAATAGCTGGAGAAGTTGGGGGAGGCCTTGCTGGAATATCTGTTGGTGGTTTTCTTGGAATAGTTATAGGTTTTGCAATGCAACAGCCGCTGGGGCAGGCAATTGCTGGACTATTCATATTAGTTGCAAGACCCTTTAAAATAAATGACTACGTTACCATACTTGGTGATACCGGTACTGTTAGAGATGTCGGTATTCTATTCACAGAAGTTTTAAGGGATGATGGAACCAAAGTAGTAATTCCCAGCAATCTAATCATGGGAAATAAAGTATATATCGTTCCTAAGCCACAGGTACCACCAAAAACTGCATAGTGTATATAATAAAATTTATATTTTATATTAATTAATACATATATATAAATAAAATTTCATTTGTAAAATTTTAGATATTATTATGCTATTTGGTTTTGATCAATAATGGTGAAAATATTAATGGAAACAACTATGGGAAATATAAAAATAGAATTATTTGAAGACATGCCGGTTACCACAGGAAATTTTAAGAAATTGGTTGAAAAAGGTTTCTATGATGGAGTTATTTTCCACAGAGTTATACCAAAATTTATGATTCAGGGCGGTGATCCTACCGGTACTGGAATGGGAGGGCCAGGATATACCATAAAAGATGAATTTAATAGAAAATATAGAAATGCGAGAGGAACTATTGCAATGGCCAATGCAGGCCCTAATACAGGGGGGAGCCAATTTTTCATAAATGTTGTTGATAATTTCTACTTAGATTCTAAACATCCAGTGTTCGGGAAAGTAATTGAAGGGATGGAAATTGCTGATTCCATTAGCAATGTTAAAAGGGACAAAAATGATAAACCTATAACACCAGTTACAATGAAAAGGGTGAAGTTACTCTAATCATCGTCAGAATTATATTTCCTTCTTCATTATTATATTGGTTGTTATAAATCCAAGTTTCTGGTACATTTCTATGGCCGGTTTGTTATGACCGAATACGTGTAAAACAATTGAGCTACTTCCATTTATTTTAGCCATTTTTTCAAGTTCCTTCATGGCCGAAAATCCATAACCCATTCTCCTGAATTCTTCATAAATTACTATGTCCCATATATATGTAGAATCAAATTCCTTATTTTTCCATTCTACCCACATTACGCCAATATTTTTTCCATTTTCTTTATCAATTATGGACATAACGGCATGCCCCTTTGTATTTTTGCCATCTGGTAGGAGTTTGAGAAAAGATTTCTTGGACAATTCCATTGCCTCATTTTCTTTCCAGTTATGGGATCGGACTTTCTCTTTGGCAAACTCTCCTATTGATTTCTCCATATATGCTTTGAATTCATAATCACTTATGGGTTCAAGACTGACATTTTTAGATTCCATTCTTACGTATTTCATGACCAATTATATTAGAATAGAATATTAGTTTTACCTTTAAAAATTAAAATATTAAAAAAATGACTAAGATTCAATGAATACTTTATATGCGTTATATGCACTCCAGAGATCGAGTTTACTTACAAGTTCAAAGGGCGAGTGCATGCTTATTAATCCTGGACCCATATCTATTACATTGAATCCATAACTTGCAAGATATTTTGCAACTGTCCCTCCACCGCCTTCATCGACTTTTCCAAGTAGCCCATACTGATAAATAACTTTCTTGTCCTCAAACATTTTCCTTATCTCTGCCATGAATTCTGCTTGAGCTTCACTTGCTCCATATTTCCCTCCGGATCCAGTGTATTTCATGATAAGTATTCCATTACCGGCCTTTCCGGCATTACTCATATCGTGGACATTTTTGAAAAGCGGGTTGACTGCTGCACCAACATCGGCACTTATAACCTTCGATTTGTGCATTATTTCTAGTAATTTACCATATGTATAATTCTTGCCGGATTTCTCAAGTATATTTACCAATACATATTCAATGAAATTTGACTGGGCTCCAACATTCCCGTCGCTTCCAATCTCCTCTTTATCATAAAGTATTACTATTACGTTCCCGGTGGTTTTAGCATCAAACAATGCCCTGGAAGCAGTATACGAACATATTTTGTCGTCCTGCCCATAAGCACCTATCATTGCGGCGTCAATACCTACATCTCTTGGTCCTTCGGCAGGGACTACCTCAAGGTCAGCGGAATAGAAATCATCTTCATCTATTCCGTACCTTTCTTTCATCAGACCGAGAAAATGTTTCTTGAAAGCATTTTCCTTCTCATTCTTTTCCGGTATGTGGGAAACTATTATCTCCATCTTTTCCCCTTCAAATCCTTCAAGAAGTTTCTTTTCTCCCTGTTCCTTTCTAGATAAGTGCGGTAGAAGATCTGGAATTGAGAAAACAGGATCATTTTCATTTTCTCCTATTTTAATTTCAATTTTCTTACCCTGCTTTGTCACTACTAAACCGTGTAGTGCCATAGGTCTGCTGAACCATTGATATTTCTTAATTCCTCCATAGTAATGGGTCTTCATCAGAACAAAATGTGATTCCTTATCCTCTTCCAAGGGATGTGGTTTAACGTCCAATCTTGGTGAATCCATATGGGCGGCTATGACCTTATATTCTGCAAATGGATCTTTACCTATATGAACTAAAGCTATTGCCTTCTCATTTTTTACAACATAATATTTCCCTCCTGGAATAACTTTCCCATTCATCTCTTTAAAACCATTTTCTTCTGCCATTCTTCTGAAAAATTTCACAGCCTCCCTTTCTGTTTTCACTTCACCTATAAATTTCTTATATTCCTCTGAAAATTCAAAAATTCTTTTCCGTTCTGATTCATTTATTAGATCCCATCCTATTTTTTCCTCCATCATACAGATATCACTATCATAAAGCGCTATTGCTTACTAAAATGTTTTGAAAAAAAAAGAAATGTTGAATTTATTTGGTGTTGTTTACCACATCAAAAAATTCTTTTGCGCCTATTCTCTCAAATTTTTTTCCTGTATCCAATATTTCCTTTGCCCTTTCCCTTGAGTCCATTATCCTTTCTCCTTTATTTAGTAGATCCTCCCATGAATAGGGATTTCTGAAATGTCCCTTCGGGAATAATACTTCACTTTCTTCCTTTCTTGTTTTAGTAAATACTGTTATTTTGACAGGAAGATACTCTGGATACATTTTGTCATATTCAGGACTTATGGATACCTTCATCTTATCAATAAGATTAAGTATTTTCGAGTCTTCAAGATATTTCTTTGAGAATGATGATGGATTTGGTGAACCGTACAGTAACGAATAGGCAATTATGTATGGCATGCTGTGATCTGCAGTTTCTTTTGTTTTTGGTCTTAATTTTTCGATATCCTTTACTATGATCTTATGTGCAACCGAGAAAGTATCTACCCTGATCTCATCTATTTTTTCATTTCCTATCTTTTCCTTAACATTTAGGGCCGCCTCAACTGCACTCATTGCGTGGTATTCAACCGGAAAGTTCTTGATCATTGTCTTAAGAATATAATTTTTGGTCAGATCCAGATTAAATTCGCCCGATACCTGTTTGAAGAACCCCATTTCTCCTTCAAATATAGGAGCAGGACCTGTGAAACCCTCACCTGCCAGCATTGCAGCAAAAACACTATTTCTTGAAGCATTTGCTGCAGTGGAACCTTTCCACATACTAAGTTCCCCTGCTCTTGTTTGCCTCAAACTTATATTATTATTAATTGCAAGATTGAGAGTATGTATAAATTTATCTTTATCATATTCATTCAGTGCAGCCAGTCCAGCAGCCGATGAAATTGATATGTAAGTTACATGATCCCATCCTCTATCTCTAATAGAAACTGCATCTGATAAAGCACCCACTACCTGATAAGCAACTGCAATCGATTTTATTATCCTATCTCCTTTTTCTTCCTTAGCATAGGCATACGCGAGAATAGGTGGTATATTATCAGAAGGATGAAGTGCTTCCTTTGAAAGATAAGTATCATTATAATCAAGATATCTGGTCATACTTCCGTTAAGGAATGTTGCTACGTCAACTGATGCCTTTCTATTTCTGAAGTATATAGGAGCGTTTAGTTTTCCCTTACTTGGGAGAAGAGTTCTTTCAGCAATCTTCACTGGCTCTGCGTTTCTTGCACCGTAAGATACGTAAATCGAATCGACAATTCTCTTTTTAATTTCTTCTGAAGTCTCTTCATCGATTTTAGATTTCATTAGATTTTCGGAATATTCATATATATTTTCTGCAATAGTCATGGAATCACTTCCCTCCATAATTGTGAAGATAAAAATGTTATTTCCCGTTCAGAGGGAAAGTATCATCTGGGTCGTTTCATTTACTTCTTTCTCTATATTCTTGTATTTTATCCTAATTTTTTCCTGTATATCGGTAGGTACGTCCTTTATACTAAGTATGTTCAAGAGATGTTGAAGTTCACTATCCATTAGAATTGTCAGTGCCCTGAGCTTATCGAAATCTTCCTTCTTTATTTCCCTATTCCTTTCTGATACGAAGCAACTGAAATGCACTGCACCTTTCTTGGTAAATGTGAATTTTTCTCCTGTTTTTATAGCATTCTTGCATATATAACAGTTAAATTCTGCCATAAAAAATAAATAATGTTGAAAATAAAAACTTATCTCATTATTTAAAGAATGAAGATCCTATTAATGAGGCAAGCAAAGTAGTTACAATTATTTCTATTGCTAACAATACAAATAGGAGAATTGAAGCATCAGGAATTCCGGATATTAAAGAGAAGAGTGAAGAATTTGCAATCCTTCCGGTGAATCCTGTTATTGTAATATAGAGGAATACTCCAACCAATGATGATATAGAAAGGTAAAGCCCTGAAATTTTCCTTTTGTCCTTTAGGTAAAAAGATATAAAGAAGGCGCTTGCTATTGCTATGAACCACATTGATATTGCAGCAAATATGAATGAAAGGACTAACTGAATTATTATTGCAGTATAATTTTTCATGGGTTCACGCCTCCCTCATATAAATAAAGGAACTCTGGTGGAACGGTGGATGGTATCAGTGTATAGTAAATACCATTGTTCCACGGAACAAAATTATTGGAGTAATAATGACTGATAGGATTCTCAGTAAGTCCTCCAGGATATATCCCCTGCGAATTTATTGGATTACTCATATTTACTACTTGTCTCCATGATGGCCCAAATGATGAAGTCATTCCATACGCAGCATTCAGAGTATTCCCGTCGCCTGGGGCAGGAATTGCAGAAGTATTAAGTGAATTTACACCGAAGAAGCTAGAGAGCTCCCTTTTATGAAAATTGCCCCACTGCCAGTTATTTGAAATCATTCCGTAATCTTTTGAGATATTGGAAACGGTCATATTGTAAGCTTCACTCATTATGGAATATGCATTTCTGTATTCTTTGACAGATCCATTAATATTGTATACATCAAAGTATGGGGAATCCGGATAGTTAAGTGTCCAATTCATCAGATCCTCAATTAGAGGTCCATGATAATAATCATCGCTACCAAGGAAGAATGAGAATTGTCCGTAACCTTTAAGCTCTGTTATATTAAATGTTGTCATATAGGGCTGGAATGTAAGGTTAATATAATTCAGAAGCCAGAAATGGTATAATGTCGCAGCAGTTGAATTTATCGTAAAGTTCCCGTTCCAAGATTCCAGGGCCTGATATTCAGGCGAATTATTTAGCCTTTCCTTTCTAAGCAGTGATAGTAAAGGAGGAAGAAAAACATTCGTACTATAATCATGAACACTGAGCTGAATCTCTTCCATCTTCTGAGTATTGAAACCGTTGGTTGTATTCAGCAGGTAATATGCCTCATCAGCTCTGAAACCAGATTCCTGGTCCCACCCTATATAGTACGGATAATTTTCTGAAACAGTTATCTGATTGCTTGAAAATACGAAACCATTAGAAGGATCATACAGAAAGGGTAATTGTGAGACAGGAATGAAACCAATCCAATTACAGCTTCCATTTCCAGGAAGAATCCCCCTGGGATTTCCGTGTTCAATTATTGGGTACCTTCCGTAAGGGAAAATTCCAATGTTTCCGTATTTATCTGCTACTGCCCAGTTCTGTATTCCCACCCTGAACCATTCGGATATATTTTGTCTGAATTGGGTTACATTCTTAGCATAATCCATATTCAGTACTGCGTTTATTTCGTAGCTCGGTATTAATCCTGTCCAGTCCATTGCAACAGGAGTAGGCTTACCTATCAAGACAACCCCATTGTTGGCTCTTTCCACCTGAAGATTCACTGGACTAGCCCCCTTCACATATATTGTTTCATTCAGGATATTGAAATGGACCCACTGGCCATTGGAATAATACTGATAGGGGTGATTTGGAGATGTTTGTTCTGCATAAAAATAAGTCTGCTGTATCTGCCCATTTGTGGCTCCCCAAGCTATATAAGGGTTGTGACCCAGAATGATCCCTGGGAATCCGGGGAATATTACTCCTACAACATTTTGACCTGGAGACACCAGCTGAAATCCTATCCAGATTGATGGTACTGTTGTGGATAAATGCGGATCATTCGCCAGCAGTGCTGAAGTGTTATCAGTTTTAATTCCATTTACCGCCCAGTTATTACTCCCCAGATCTTTGAATGTTGCATATTTAAGATTCAGATCCTGCCATAAAATACTGAGCCATGATGGTAGTCCTGGCGGATCTGAAAAATATGAATTTATGGAATTCATTTCACTCTGATTTATTATGAATGAAGGTGTATAAAGAGAAAGGTTTCCTAAATTTCCAGATTCGTTGTATACCTCAGGATTCAGTGAGTAAGGTACTATTGGGTGTTGTATTCCTTCTGGATAAACGGGATATATCCCCTTTATTATATTCTCAGGCATAGTCTGGAGGGCATAATTGAAATATATAGGGTCAACCCCTCCAGCGCTGTTCTCCCAGAGGAAAAGTTGCTGAACTGCAAGGACGTCTGTTACGTTCCAGAGTGTTGGTTGGAAGTTCAAGATCTTGAATAGCATTGGATATTCAGCTGGAGATAGGCTTTTAATGTAAGCATTTATTCCATCCGCAAATTCACTGAGGGCTATATAAGCCAGACTATTCCTCGATAAATTTGCATTCTCTTGTTCGGCTACCTGTAAATCCTCTAGCTGCCTGAAAAAAATATCAGTCCCCACGGCTGAAGGACCGACTACCTGCGCCAATGTTCCGAGGGCCGTCCTTTTTAAAAATTCCATCTGCTCAAGTCTGTATTTCGCCTCCTGATAACCCTGTTCATAGTAAAGGCCCCATGTTTTATCAGATGCAATTCCTATGATGCCATCGGATTGAACATTAATTATAATATGGGCTGTACTTCCATTCTGGGTCACATTGATATATGTTAATCCTAGGGATACTGACTGATTGTTAGGAGAGATTATGCCGGTTGATGGATTTGTCATTGAAATTATTGAAGGAAGAGGCCCGAGTGGCACTGAAGATATCAATAAAACAATAATAAGAAGTATTATTGATAATATAAATCTGCCTTTTCGTATATGCATATTGAATGATGTTATTGGCAATATTAATAATTTTGCTATAATTATTTCTTAATATAAAAAAAGAGGAATATCAGTTACTGCAAAAATTTACCTCCAGTGATTTATTGCTGATCTCTTCTTTTAATTCAGTGAGGAAAGAATCAAGGGATACAAGATTCTTCTGTCTGTTTTTTCTGTCCCTTACAGATATTTTTGATTCATTAGCCTCTTTATCTCCGACTATAAGGGTGTAGGGTATTTTGTCACCATGGGCCTCCCTAATTTTCTTATTTATTGTTTCTGATGAAAGGTCACTGTCCACCCTTATTCCTTCTGAAAGTAACCTATCGATAATTTTTCTTGAATATTCCAAACTTCCCTCTGAGATATTAACAACTCTCACCTGTACCGGGGATATCCATAGCGGGAATGCTCCTGCAAAATGTTCTATAATGACTCCCATGAACCTGTCTAGAGAACCGTATATGGCCCTATGTATCATTACAGGCTGCTGTGGCTGATTGTTCTCATCATTGTATTTCAAATCAAAATGATCTCTGTCTGGCATGAAGAAGTCTAGCTGTATTGTTGAAAGTTGCCAGTATCTACCAATTGCGTCCCTCACATCAACGTCTATTTTCGGACCATAGAAAGCTGCTTCGCCCTCTTTTATTTCATATTTTATTGATCTGTTCTCAAGACTCTGCATCAGTGCCTTGGTTGCCCTTTCCCATACTTCACTGGAACCTGTGTACTTGTCTTTGTTGTTCTCATCTCTCGTGCTGAGTTTGAATTTAAGTTCCTTTATTCCGAAAGTGTTGTAATAAACCTCCTTAATAATATCTATAAGTTTTCCAACTTCCTGTTCAATCTGATCCATTCTGACGAAAGCATGTCCGTCATCCTGAGTAAGGGACCTTACTCTGAGGAGACCACTCGTCACACCTGATTTTTCATACCTGTAAACTGTTGCGAATTCACTGAATCTAACAGGCATATCCCTGTAACTCCAAGCCTTTCTCTGGAATATAAGTATATGTCCTGGGCAGTTCATGGGCTTCATTCCATAATCTTCATTCTCCACTTCCATCAGGAACATATTGTCTCTATAATGAGACATATGCCCAGATTTCTCCCATAGTGAGGTTTTAAAAGCATGTGGGGTCCAGACCTCTTCATATCCTGCCTTCCTATTGAGCTGCTTCATGTAATTTATTAACTCATTCCTCAGGGCTACACCCTTAGGGGTGTAGATTGGAAATGAAGGGCCGTATTCCGGTCTCATTATGAATAGATCAAGTTCGGCCCCGAGTTTACGATGATCCCTTCTCTTGGCTTCTTCTAACATTGCAAAGTATTCTTTCATCATCTTTTCATTTGGAAATGCTGTTCCATATATTCTTACAAGAGGAGTACCTTTTTCATCCCCCCTCCAGTACGCATTAGAGACTGATAAAAGCTTAAATGCTCTGAGGTAACCTGTTGAAGGTAAATGTGGGCCAAGGCAAAAATCAATAAAGTTACCCTGTTCATAAACTGTCGACGAAGAATTATCAGGCACATTTTCTTCAATTAATTCCAGTTTGAATGGATTACTCCTGAAGAGCTCTTTGAGATCATCCTTCTTAAGTTCCTTTCTTATTATTTTTAGATCAGATTTAACTATTTCCCTCATCTTATCTTCTATTTTCTTTAGATCTTCTTCAGTAATATTTCTCATCTTTATATCGTAATAAAATCCGGGGGGGTCCTCTGTCACTGGACCTATAGTAGGTTGGGCCTCAGGGAAAAGCTCCTTTACAGCCTGAGCCAAAATATGTGCACCTGAATGCCTCAAAATATGAATCCCGTCTTCGCTATCAATTCTTACAGGTTCTACTGTAGCATCCTCTCTCACAATGTATGATAAATCCACGAGCTTTCCGTTCACTTTCGCTGCTACAAGATCCTTGTCCCTGTAATTCATTAATTCCAAGATTTCTGACACAGACATCGGTGATTTAATCTCTATTTCTGTACTTTTTTCGCCACGCTTTAACCTAACCTGCATAGAAAAAGATAAGTTATTCCTATATCTAATTTTCTTTGTTTTCCCCCTAATTTTTTTAACCTAATACCTGAAAATTCCATGAGCCACATACATTTTGAAGTAAGGTTGATTATTTTGATAAATAACGTTAGAATTTTCTATAACTTCCCGATAATGTATAAATAAGGGTGAAAAATGAGTTGAAATTCTACCTTGAAAACTATGGGTGCACACTCAATCAGGCACAGGGGGAGATGATAGCCAATTTTCTGATTTCTCAAGGGAATCAAATAGTTGATGAGGCTTCTGAAGCGGATTCGGTTCTTCTTTCCACCTGCGTGGTTATCAAACATACAGAGGAAAAGATGAGAAAGAGGATTGAAGAGATTAAGAGAGAAGGAAAGGATGTTATTGTTTCAGGATGCCTAACTCATTTCCCACTGGATAATGTAAAGAAACTGGATTTCGAGTATTCAATTGGGAATTTACCAATTATAAAGCACGACGATCTTAGTGTGGGCCTTCCCATTGCTGAAGGATGCAATGGAGGATGCACCTTCTGTATTTCAAGGATAGCAAGAGGTAGGCTCAGAAGCTTTGATGAAGCGAGCATTCTTGGTAGTGTTAAAAGACTTGTTTCATCCGGAGCCAGGGAAATAAGGATAACAGCACTGGATACAGCATCATACGGGCAAGATAAAGGGAAGAATCTCCCTGAACTCTTATCACTGATGACTGAAATCAATGGTGATTTCAGAATAAGGATAGGGATGATGGAACCTGAAAATGCTTATTCAATATTGGATGATCTACTTGAAATAATGAAGTCTCCAAAGATTTACAAATTTCTTCACATTCCGTTCCAGAATGGGGATGATTCTGTTTTAAAAAAGATGGGAAGGAAATACAAAGTCGAGGAATTTACTGAAATAGCAGAGAAATTCAGGCAGAAATTCCCATTTGGAATGCTCAGTACTGACGTCATTGTAGGTTTTCCTTCAGAGAATGTTGAAGGATTGAGAAAAACTCTTCAAGTCCTGAAAACAGTTAAACCAGAAATATTGAATATTACTAAATATTCCCCGAGACCTGGAACTCCTGCTTATAAATGGAAAGTTCCTTCCACCAATCAGACTGCCCAGTGGAGTCAAATCTTCCACGAAGCACACAGGAGTATTTCTGAAGAATCAATGGCAAGATTCAAGGGTATGAATATTAATATAACTATCATGGAAGAGGGCAAGGACGGAACATTTATTGGAAGGGATGAAAATTATCATCCTGTGATAGTTAAGAAAGGAAATCTGGGAGAGAATAGAATGGTAAAAATTATAAATTACACCCCGTTTTATCTAATTGCGAAGTGAAAATATGTCTAATTTTAATTTTAAATTCGCCCCTATATTGAAAGGAAAAAGGACAGGAGTTATCTTAAATGATGATGAGATCGAAATTCTTGACGGATTGAAAATAGATGGTAATTCAATAGATATAAAGTTTATTGCACCTGAAAAGAGAGAGTATCTATTACGAATTTTTGAAAAAATCAATACAGAATCCTTAGCAATTATTGAGAACAATGGTGTTTATGAACTTACGGATGAAGGTATCATATTATTTGAAGAGATAAAGAGAATCAGTAATGTTTCTAAATTTTATGCAATACATCCATATATAAGACCAGCGGTGACAGTTGATGGCATTATATTCTATGGGGAGAATATAGTTCTGATAGAAAGGGGAAATGAACCATTCAAAGGAAAGAAAGCACTACCCGGAGGTTACGTAAATTATAATGAAAAGGTTGAAAATGCATTTTTAAGAGAAATGAAGGAAGAAATAGGAAGGGACATAAAGGAAATGAAATTTTTCACGATTGTTTCAGATCCTGGGAGAGATCCAAGAGGGCACACAATATCAATAGTATTTTCAGGATATATAGATCAACCGCCCATTGCAGGAGATGATGCAGCTAGAGCATTCTTAATACCGCTTTCAGAATCTTTAAGAATTGATATGGCATTTGATCACCAGGAAATAATAAAGAAATTTGTGTCTTTTAAATATAATTCAAACAATATAAATATGTAAAAATTATTCTATGTAAAGTTTGGCTATAGTGAAATATCTTCTTGCAAGAGTGAGTGCTGTTTTAAGGTTTTTTGCCCCCTTTCCAATGGCTGAAGCTTTGTAATTAGGATCAACCTTCACATTGACCACGTAACCGCTTTCACCGGCTGTTACATTCAGGGCTGAAACTTTATACCTGTAGAATAGGTTTCTGAAGAATTGTTCGGGATCTGGAGAGAAATCCAGGATATTTATCCTCTTTTTCAGCATTTCCTTGACCTTCTCAAGTGCCTTTTTCTTATCATCATTAGTGAATAATTTGTAAGTTCCTCCCTTTTCAAGGACGAAGAATATGACATCTTCCGTTTCCATAACATCCTTAACTGGAACTCCGACCATCGATTCAAACATCTTTATAAGATCTAGACTCCTTGTATCAAGAGTTATTTCTCCCAACTTTAATCATTCCCCTTGAAAGCTGAATCACCTGAATCCATTACACCGACAACACTTACAGAAAAAGGTTTTCCAAAAATGGTGCCAAGCTGTAAAGAATTCAGAGGAACGGAATATTTAATTCCCTGTAATTTTTCAAACTTTTCCTTCAAATGAGGCTCTTCACAGTATACCACAGCCTTTAACTGACCCTTCTTCAGCATTTTCATTGTCATTTTTTCCCCTAGCACATATTTCCCGGTTTCCTTTAACCTGCCTAATTCCCACGAATAATCCAAGATCAATCACCTCTTTTGTACATTAGCTTTATTGCACCAGTACCTAACGTAATAGGTTGCCCCACTATAATATTTTCCGCTACCCCGTTCAGCTTATCGACTTCGCCTATCAAACCTGCGTTCAATAGATGCTTACTGGTTATTTCAAATGCTGCTCTGGCCAGAACTGATGCTTTCTTTCCTGAGATTCCATGTCTTCCGATGGCTTCTACGTTTCCGTCAAAAGTCATCATATCTGCAACGAGCATTAGATGCCTTATATCTGTGTTAAGTCCGGCATTCTGCAGTGTAGAGATGCTTTCTTCTATGATGGCCATCCTTGCGGCTTCCACCCCTAGTACTTGAGATATTTCAATTATGTCATTTGTCCTTGTTCTTGTGAAATCAACATCCTTCAGCTCCATCACACCTGCAAGATTCGATCCTTGCGTGTAGATGACCCATTCTTTAGCTTTCTGGTCAAATTTGACTATTGCTCTTCTAATTCCATCCAGGCCCTTTATTTGATAGACCTTTAGAGCTTCATAAAGTTGATATAATTTTTTGAAAGAAGGTTCCTCGAGGGTTATCTTCAACTCAAATCCCTCTTCCTGTATTGTGGCCTTCTGCATTCTCATCTTTCTTAATTTTGCTATAACCTCTTCCTTTTTCAGTCCCCTCTCCTCGAGCTTCTGTTTATCAAGGAATATTCTTATGAAACTTTCAGTTGTATTTACTTCTATATCTGAAATATCCAGTAGGTTTGTTGATTCTATAGATCTTGCAAGAGATATAGCCTTATCTTCATTTGCCTTGACCTTTTCACTCAGGTAAATTGTCATCGAAGGTGTGCTCGGAGTCTTTCTTGCATCTACTATTTCTATAAGTCTTGGAAGACCCAAAGTTACATCCATTTCAGCAATTCCTGCAAAGTGGAAAGTTCTCATTGTCATTTGAGTACCTGGCTCACCTATGCTCTGGGCACCTACAATTCCCACGGCTTCATAAGGATCAACTGTTGTTTCCTTGTATTTTTCAATGGTTGCATTTATAAGTTTATCGAGATCCTCGTCGCGTATTCCATATTTCTTTCTAGCATCGCTTATTTTCTGAGCAACCTTTACTGGCAAAGGAATACCCTTATCTTCAGCCTTTTTGATTATTTCCTTTACTTCCTTTTCAAGTTTCTCTTCGAAAGATTCTTTCAACACTATCTTAGCTTCCTCTTTGTGAACTATGAATGCATAGGATTCTATCTTTTCTATAGATCCGCCAGTGGATTCCTCATAATTAACAACATCATCCTGTATTTCCTCTATTGATTCTATCTTGATACAGGTTTTTAGGCCATCTTTTCTCTTTTTTAGGCATTCACTCCCCTTGCTGTATTCTTCGATCTTCGAAATATTAGCGCGAGCTACAAATGTTTTTCCGGATATTGTCAAGAGTGCCTCGCTTACTCCTTCTTCAGCAGGAATGTCATAATCCACACAGTAACAAATTGGTGCCTTTTCAATTATCTCCTTAATTTTCTTAACTGTATCTTTCCAGGCAAGAATCATTTCTTTCCGCCTCCATATTTTTTACCAAAAGTCTCCTTAACTATGTAATCAATATCAACAGATTCACCTGCAAATGATCTTGAGGGATCAGTTGCATCCTCCCCATATATCATCTGGATTACTGAATCCTCAGTATCAAGAACCTTTCTCTCCTCTGAAACTTTCAGATCTTCCAATGCATTAATCAATCTCCTCTGCATGTAACCAGATCTGCTTGTCCTGACAGCAGTATCCACAAGACCTTCTCTTCCTCCCGTCGCATGGAAGAAATATTCTGTTGGATTGAGACCCTCCTTGTAAGAGGATGTTACAAAGCCTCTTGCATAGGCTCCTATATCCCCCTTCTTGAAATGAGGAAGTGTTCTATTTGTATAACCTCTGTGCTGTCTCTGACCCCTTATACTCTGCTGCCCTATGATACCTGCCATCTGAGCAAGATTCATCATGTTTGCCCTGGCGCCTGACCTTGCCATTATAACCGTTGAATTTTCCATACCTAGATAATGTGAAGCTATTTCTGAACTCTTTTCCCTTGCCTGAGAAAGTACCTTCATTATCATTGATTCCAGTGTATCTTCAAGTGTTTTACCTGGTTCAGGTCCTATGAGGCCGTTCCTGTAATTCTCTATAAGCTTTTCCACCTTACTCACTGAATCCCTTCCTACCTCCCTGAGTTGCATCTTTGCCTCGTGAGGTACATCTTCATCATCAATTCCTGTTGAGAACCCTATGTAGCTAATTGTTCCTGCTGCCAGTCTTGTCAGGTCATTGAGGAATACAGCACCTCTCGCATTTCCATATTTCCTGATCACATAATCTAGGAGGACCCCCTTAGATTGCCCAATAGCATTTTCATCTATTGCACCATTTATAAGTTTACTGTTTTCTATTCTCACAATCCCTTCCGTTCCTTCTGGATCAAGATTTTTATCATTTAATTTACCCTTGAATTCTATGTTCACCCCTTCCGGGAGAATTGTCGAAAAAATGTCCCTTCCGTAATAATATTTCTTTCCACCTTCCTCTACCACAGGAGGCATTTCTTTTATATCTACATATGAAAGAATATGCATTCCCATATCCACTGGGATAAGCGGATTTCTGTACGTCAGCAGAAAGAGGGCTGTTATGTGATCATGTATTGCACCCATAATCGGTCCTCCGAATCTCGGTGAAAGGAAGTTTTCCTGCACTTTCATCAGAATTTCAGCCTCTGCCCTTGCTTCCTGGCTTTGAAGTACATGAAGATTCATCTCATCGCCATCAAAATCTGCGTTGTAAGGAGTACATACTGCAAGATTGAACCTGAAAGTTCTGTATGGAAGTACTCTGACTTCATGTGCCATCATTGACATCCTGTGCAGGCTTGGTTGCCTGTTGAAGAGAACTATATCCCCATCCTGCAACTGCCTTTCAACCTGCCAGCCTACCTCTATTTTCTCTGCTACATCCTTGGCATTTTTCTCTGAAACTTTAATCCTGCTACCATCCCTTCTGTAGACGTAGTTGACACCAGGATAATAAACGGCAGGGTCATCATTTCCTGGACCCCTCCTGATCATTTCCTTCATTCTTTCCATGTTGTGCTCTGTAACAGTCTCCGTAACAGTTAATTCCCTTGCAGCCCTTACCGGTACTCCAACCTGATTTATCGACAGGAAAGGCTCTGGGCTTATCACTGTTCTAGCTGAGAAATTGACCCTTTTTCCTGAAAGGTTACTCCTGAATCTCCCTTCCTTTCCCTTCAGCCTCTGCACAAGAGTTTTAAGAGATCTTCCTGATCTGTGCCTTGCGGGTGGGGTTCCGGGAGTTTGATTATCAAAATATGTAGTAATATGATACTGCAGAAGGTCCCACAGATCCTCTATTATTAGTTGGGGACTACCCTGATCCCTATTTTCCCTCAGTCTCTGGTTTATCCTTATAACATCAACAAGTTTATGAGTTAAATCATCCTCGCTTCTTTCCCCGGTTTCCAGTGTAATTGTAGGTCTCACATTGACGGGCGGTACAGGGAATACTGTGAGGATCATCCATTCCGGTCTTGCAACAAGTGGATCCATTCCGAGTAGAATCAAATCATCATCTGGAATCTTTTCGAATCTTTCCCTTATTTCCTTGGGGGTGAGTTTCTTTCCTTCTTCTCTGAATGTAGTTGGTTTATCAAGTGATATTTTCTTGTTCTCAAAGTGACAGTGTGGACAGATTACAACATCGCTTGCCTCAGATTCTGCATCCGAGACAATATCTTCATAATCTATATCGTGTAGCTTATTCTTAACTTCCTCTATTTTATTTTTGTACTCTTTTATTCTGTCATCCGTTAATTTTATTCTTCCACAGTTAGAACACGTGCTTCCCAGAATGGAATAAATTTCTTTTATGAATCCTATGTGTAATACAGGCATTGCAAGTTCTATATGCCCGAAATGTCCTGGGCACTGATCAACTTTACCACCACATGTCTTGCATTTCATTCCTGGCTCTATTACGCCCATTGCCGGGTCCATCAAACCCTTTTCTATAGGAAATCCATCGTCGTCATATGTGTCTGGAGTTATAACCTTCACAGCAGACATTTTTCTAATTTCTTCAGGAGATAATAAACCGAATTTAATTTCGCTGATACCCTTAGATACCTCGACCTTCATTTCAGATCACCCAACCTCAATCTCATAACAACACCAAGCGACATCAACTCATCTCTCATCAATTTGAAGGCATAACTAGTCTCAATAGGATGTATATTACTCGTGTTTCCACAGACTGGGCATCTTAGCTGATGCGTCTTGTAATCATATATTGCAACGTGTCCACAGTCTGGATCGCCGCAGACGTAGATAGTGAATCCATCGCTCTGGTCAAGTAGTCTATCCTTTATGGCCATTGCAGCTCCATGCCCTATAAGGGTATCCCTTTCCATTTCTCCGAACCTTAGACCTCCCTGTCTGGATCTCCCCTCAGTAGGTTGCCTTGTAAGTATCTGAACAGGACCTCTAGACCTTGCATGGAATTTCCCAGCCACCATGTGATGCAGTTTTTGATAGTAAACAACTCCAATAAATATATCGGCCTTGAATTTCCTTCCTGTAAGACCGTCATACATTGTTTCTCTACCGGTATACTTGTATCCATTTCTTTCCAGGGCTTCCCTCAAAGATTCTTCCGGTTCGCCGTTGAAAACAGTACTGTTTATGAATCTCCCTTCGAGAGATCCAGCTTTACCTCCTAGGGTTTCCAGAAGGTGTCCTACCGTCATTCTGCTTGGGATTGAATGGGGATTTATAATAAGGTCTGGAATTATTCCCTCTTCGGTGAAGGGCATATCTTCCTGGGGTATTATTGCCCCGATGACACCTTTTTGCCCGTGCCTGCTAGCGAATTTATCACCGAGTTCTGGAATTCTATCGTCCCTAACTTTTACTTTCAGAAGTCTGCTGTTATTTTCAGAGACTGTAAGTAAAACAGAATCTACATATCCACTCTCCCCGGGTCTATTTGTTATTGAACTTTCCCTTCTCTTCTGGATTGATATGTGCTGTTCCTCTTCCATAAATCTTGGAGGTGAAGTTTTTCCAATCAGTACATCTCCACTCGTCACGAATGTCTCTGGTGCAATCATTCCATTTTCATCTATATTCCTGTAAGCTTCTTCACTTCTTACTCCCCTAACCTCAGGTGGTGGAATTTCAAACCTGTCTTCCTGGCCACCTGGATATCTCTTCTCCTCTGCTCTGTAAGTTCTGAAGAAAGCAGATCTTCCAAATCCTCTCTCCACTGATGCTTTGTTCACTATGATTGCATCTTGGATGTTATAATTATGATAGGAAATTAATGCAACAACAGCATTCTGTCCGGATGGTCTCTGATTGTATTTTATATAGTCTGCTGTTTTTGTTGTAACCAGAGGTTTCTGTGGATAGTGAAGGACGTGACCTCTGGTATCTGGCCTCAATCTATAATTTGAGGATGAAAGACCTAGGGACTGTTTTGTCATTGCCGCACCCATGGTTACCCTTGGGGATTGGTTGTGTTCTGTATAAGGTATAACACCCACTACCACTCCCTGTATGATCATAGGATCAATTTCAAGATGTGTATGCTCCTCATTGTATAGCTTGTTAACTTCAAAGACATTGTTACAATTCGTGCATTTAAGCTTAATTTTTTCTTCCCCAGGATTAATCCAGTCAATTTTATCACTATAGAGGAAAGTTCCACAATGAGGACACTTTTCAGGTTTCTCATAGGGATATATTGCAATGTAAGCATTCTCTTCCTCTTCAGCATCAAGCCATTCAATTATGCCATTTGAGATCAGATCCTTTATACCAATTTTATCCTGATCAAGCTCTTCCTTAATCTTTGAATTGAATTTTATCTTTCCATCATATACTATTAATAGAGGCCTCCTAATTCTGCCCTTATCGGTATTTATTATTACTTCATTTGTTGTATCATCATACCTTACGTTGACTTGATTTGATAGATTTCCGCTCCTTCTTCTCTTTCTCAATTCAGATACAACATAGTTCCCATCTTTATGATAACCTACAAGATTTCCATTAACATATATTCTTGTGAGACCTGGTTTTTCACCTAAAATCTCCTCCAATCCCATTTTCTTAAGAAGTTCTATTATATTTTCTTCTGGATAACCTTCCGTAATATCTATGATAAGACTCGCATTCTTAACTAGTCCGCAGTTCTGACCTTCTGGTGTTTCATTCGGGCACATTCTTCCCCATTGTGTCGGATGAAGGTCCCTTGCCTCGAAGTGAGGTTGTGATCTCGTAAGTGGAGAAGATATCCTCCTAAGATGTGATAATGTAGCTATGTAAGAGGTTCTTTCAAGCAGCTGGGAAACCCCAGTTCTTCCACCTATCCAGTTTCCTGTGGAAAGGGCGTGCTTCAGTTTCTCATTCAGCACATCCTGCCTTACTGCCGCACTCAGTCTGATCCCCCTCTTCTTGTTATATGTTTTTTCCAGTTGACCCTTAAGATCCTTAAGAAGGGCCTGAGCCGAACTTCTGAAAAGCTCCTCCATCAAATCACCAGAAAGCTTTATTCTCTTGTTAGCTAGGTGATCCTTATCATCCTCCTTCCTGATTCCAAGATGCAATTCAAGTAGGGCCCTCGCCATTCTACCGAGATAAATTCCCTTCTTTGTTCTGTCATCTGGAGAATCGCCAAGATGCGGAAGCAGATTTTTATCAAGTATCTGTGATAATTTCTTCTCCCTAAATTCCTTTGCCTGCCCTGCTGCAAATCTCTTTTCAAGATAATTTATAGCATCCTTTGTACTCATAATACCTCCGGGGGGATATAATTCTGGATTTTCTGCATCTTCAATGTTGGCATATATTATTGGAATCATTCTTTCATTTGTTACAACTGAATCGTAGATATCCTTGTCCTTATCAACACCAAGAGCCTTCATCAGGACAACGAGAGGTATTGTGCCCGCTATTGATGGTATTGATACTATCAATATACCATCTGCCTTCCTTTCCACCGTAATCAAAGCCCTGTAGCCTTCCTTTTGTGAGAATATCTTTGCAACTTCGATTTTAGTGTCGTATCTCTCCTCATATTCCACTATTATTTTGTTAGGTGCGAGATCTTCCATGGAAATGAGAGTTCTTTCAGTGCCTCCGATAATGAAATAACCTCCTGGATCCTGGGGGTCCTCACCAAGCAGTTGAACTTTCTTCTCATAGGGCATTGCCAAAAGTTCTTCCTCAGTCATTCCCCTTATTTTCTCATTCTTTCTTAGATTAATTCTCCTTATGAACTCATCTATGTTGTTCTTGTGAAGAATGCATATCTTGGATCTTACCATTACTGGAAATTCACCAATTTTTATCTTTTCATTTCTTGTTTCAACGTCATCTTCTATCACAGTAAACTCTAGAAATAGTGGGGCCATGTAATTTAAATCTCTTAATCTTGCTTCCAAGGGTGTAATATAGTTTTCTGAGCCTGTTGGCTCCCTTATTTTTGGAAGTTCTATTGTAACTGTTGGCTCATTCTTCCCCTTACCCAAGCGCCTTCCAAATCTTATCCTTATATCCGCGCCACCTGTCTTTGATCTGTCAAGCTTCATTTCTCCTGGTTCATCATCATCCGTCACCCTTAATGTATCGAAAACCTGTTGCATTATTGAGTCAGGGTTATCCTCAGTTGGTATGAAATCGTTGTATGAGACGAGCTGATGATTCACAACTTCATATTCTCTAAAAAATGTATTCAAAATACTTTTCATATTTTATTCACCTATTACCATCCTATAAATTGTTGCAATTCCACTTGTCCTGCTTTTCCTCACTATCTTAATAATCCTGCCAGGTTCAATATCACCACTGATCTTCTCCAGGGCCTTTATTACGGGATCTGATTTCCTGATTTTTGGCAACTGATTTTTAGATATACCTATTTCCTCCAATAACTTTTCTTCCTCTTCCACTGGTACCAGTATGTGTTCCGGCACCATTTCGTGTAATAATATATTAAACTTGGCCATTAAAATCTACTCCTAATGCTTCCAGAGCGATAAAACTTTCCTATATTTATATTTCCATACCATTTCATTTTTGAACCTCTGGAATTGCTTTTCTATATGGATTCATAATACTAAACATTTTTGCACGACAAATTACCCTCATAAAAAATATAAGGAAGATATCTATCAGCCTTAAATGAAACTAGATGGCAATAAAGTACTGGGTTTCCTGTCGTTCGTAATGCTCCTTGGAGCTGTTATATTCTATTTATCTTGGTCTATAGCTTACGGGGACTGGAATGATATAGGCTTATACAGCATTTCCATAATACTAATACTGTTCGGAGTCCTTGGAATATGGCTCTCCAAAGTGAGAGCTAAGGATATCAGTATTTCTTAGAGATTATCGTTTTATTACCTTTTCCCCCACATATTATGCATTTTCCATATTCGTCAGATGATGAGAGTATTGATTTCCCTGTTTTCTCTTCTATCTTAGAGGCACATTCTCTTGATCCGCACCAGTATATTGCATTTGGCATTACATCATCAGATTTTTCAATATCGTCAATAAATTTAATGTAAGATTCCATCTTCTCTTTCGCATTTTTCTTGATCATTTCCTGAATTTCATTAAGAATATTGGATACTTCCGATATGAAAGATTCAGTTATCATGTTTTTCTTTCCTCCTGTTCTATAGGCAAGAGTGACCTTATTATCCCTTACTTCCCTCTGTCCTATTTCAAGACGCAATGGAATACCCTTTTCCTCCCAGTCATTATATTTCCATCCAGGTGTGTACTGATCTCTGTCATCAAGTTTTGCCCTTATTCCCATATCCATTAATTGTTTCAGGAGCTTCCTGCAATATTCAATAACTCCTTCTCCTGGAATTGGAACTATTATGATCTGAATTGGTGCAACCTTTGGAGGCAGTATGAGACCCTTTTTGTCCCCATGAATCCCTACTATGGCACCAACAAGTCTTTCTGAAATTCCGAATGTTGTTTGGTGGACATATTTCCTCTCACCATTTTCATCCGTATATACTATATCATAAGGTTTTGAAAAATTATCCTTGTAATGGTGCATGGTTGCTATCTGCAAACTCCTTCCTGAAGGGAAAAATGTATCAACACCAATGGTATAATAGGCTCCCGGGAACTTATCCCAGTCTGGTCTCTTGCCCATAATATATGGTAGAGCCACTTCGTCAGCAATATTTTTCCATATCTCTATATCATCGCTCACCTGTTTCTCGGCAGAATTGTAATCCTCATGGCAAGTGTGCCCTTCAATAAAATGTATTTCTCTTACTCTGATAAAGGTCCTTGTCTGCTTTGTCTCATACCTGAAAACATTTACAATCTGGTAAATTCTTAAGGGAAGATCCGCATGGCTTCTTACCCATAGAGAGAATATAGGATACATTGCAGTCTCACTTGTTGGCCTAAGAACTAGCTTTTCATCAAGAGGATCATTCCCACCGTGGGTAATCCAATATACTTCATTAGAAAAACCCTTTATATGTTCTGCCTCCTTGTTGAACTGACTCTCTGGAATTAATGTTGGGAAATTCACTTCCTGGTAATCTTTGGAATCAAAATACTTTCTTATCATCTGATCAATATTTCTCATCAATTTCCAGCCATATGGAGGCCAAATATTCAGTCCCTTTACTGGGTACCTTTTATCGGATAGCCCTGTTCTATCTATAATATCATTATACCATTCTGAAAAGTTATCCTCAGGTTCTTCTTTTTCCATCCTTCCCCTATCTACTCAATATATTAAAAAATTCATCTTTATAGATAGGATAAAATTTTTCAATGATTTGGGATTGTGGATACGTGGAACTGACCAATGGAGAGAAGAAGCTGATTAAATTTTTGAAGGGGAAAGGGTATGTGGATTCCGAAGATATATTCAAGAATATTGAAAGGAGCGAAGCCTCCAGTTCCATATCCTGGCTCAAAGAAAAAAAACTGATAAATGTTTCGGAGCATCCTGTCAAATATTATGTAATAGGTCCTGAAGGGAAGAGAGTTCTTGAAAAGGGTCTTCCTGAAGAAAATCTACTGAAATATTACGACCAGGGAATAAATGTTCTCAGTGACCTTGAAAAAATTATGGGAGACGAATTGAGATATGGACTCGCGCAGATACTGAAATCAGGAGGCAAAGTAACTGATGGGAAAATCGTTATCAATGATCATTCCAAGCTTGATCAAAGCATAGAAAAAATTAAAAACATATTATCAAGAGCTAAGGATGGGCAGATAGATGAAAACGATGCTGAGATAGTTAAATCCAGGAAGGGATTTCTGAATGAAAAGGTAAGAATGGTTAGAAGCATAAAACTTACGGAAGAGGCAGAGAGAATAGATGATGATGAGCTTGTTGAAACAAATGAAATTAACCAGATAACACCAGATGTAATAGAAAAGTTCAGTGATGAGATAAAATTGAGACCTTATGATGTAAACATGTATGCTCCTCGTTATCTCCCTGGCAAGATTCATCCGCTGTCTGAGTTCATAACTCAGGTCAGGGAAGTGATGCTTCAGATGGGATTCAGTGAATTAAAGGGAGAGATTGTCGAAAGTGCATTCTGGGATATGGATATACTCTTTATCCCACAGAACCATCCTGCAAGGGAAATGCAGGACACATTCTATGTAAAAGGCCAAGCAGAATTGGATAGAAGCATGGTCAATAAAATAAAGGATATTCATGAGAGGGGAATAAATGGATCAAAGGGGTGGCAATATGATTGGTCAGAGAGAGAAGCATCAAGAATGCTTCTGAGAACACATACAACAGTTAATACTATAAGGTACCTTGTAGAACATCCAAATGAAAAATGCAAGATATTCTCCGTTGAGAAAATATTTAGAAGGGAGAATGTAGATTCGAGGCATCTGGCCGAATTCACGCAGGTTGAAGGAGTTATAGCGGGAAAAGGTGTTACTTTCGGGACCCTTATGAAAACATTGAAGGAATTCTATAACAGGATAGGAATTACTGAAATATGGTTTAAGCCCAGTTATTTCCCCTATACGGAACCATCACTAGAGATTCATGGCAAGTTCATGGGAAAGGAGATGGAACTAGGCGGTGCTGGAATGTTTAGGCCTGAAGTCCTTAAGCCATGGGGAATAGAGCATAACGTAGCAGCTTGGGGACTTGGCCTCGAGAGACTTCTCATGCTAGTATTAAACTTAGAGGATATCAGAGATATATATAGGAACGACCTATCATTCCTGCGTGAGAGAAAAATATTAAAGAATATTTTCTAATTTTTTCTGTACTCCTGATTTATCTTTCTTGATATCAAATTTCTCTGCAATAATATCGATTATTACCCTGAATGCAAGTTCTGGATATTCTTCCGTTGGGATGAAAGCTTCTGTATCAGGTGTGATCCTTAAACCCTTCAGCTCCACTTTTTCAATTAGCCTTTTCCTTTCCCTCTTATCTATCTTCTTGGCCCTGATATCCCCGATAATTCCCGCTCTTTCCATTTCTACCCTGAATATCGGTCTATCTAAAATTTTATAGAGAACATATAGAATCTCCTGTGCCTTTTTGTCGTCTGGCTCATCTGATAGTTTAGAGGCTACGATTTCATATATACTATTCTCTTCCTTCTTGTTCAGGGAATAGAGTTTCGATGGTTTCTGATATCTCTCCTTCAAAAAACCAAGGTCGGCCATTGCCCACAGATAACCTGTAAGTGTCAATCGGTGTATTTTAGAATCTTCGTCCAGATTCACTTCTTTATAGATCTCAGATATTGATTTACCATCTCCTCTGACAATATCTATGATTCTATCTTTTAGAAGCATTCCTCTGAGGTTTCCGTTCGGCATTACAGGTCTACCATTCTCTTCTGAAGTTTTTTCTGCACTTCCGGCATTGTTGTATATTCCATTTCCTCGTCTGGTAGTCTGTGAGGTTCAAATGGACCGTTTCTTCTAATAAATTCGGTCATTGTAAGCGCTATTTCCCTAGCTTGATCAAATGCCCTTTCCCCGAGAAGATCTGCAGGACCTATCAACTTTCCTTCCGCTAATTGGAATCCGAGTCCTATTACTCTTGGTGGCCCATCAAATCTTGAAGGAATTGCATCTTCTATTGATACTGGCATAAGAGGTCCGTTATGACTGCCCCTCATCCACCCGGATACCAGATGTGGAAATGAAAAGGCCTCGAGTATTTCTCCCATAGCCGGTAGGCCTGCCTGCCCCCTTACTATACCTACGGGATCATCTTTACCGACGTATTTCCCAGCTATCTCATGCAATTTATCTGTACTTACGACAGCCACTGGTTCATGTGAAAGGTGAGGATTTTTCTGAGAAGGGTAAACCCTCTTGATGATGTATCTGCTCTTGGAACCTATCAGTGCAAGTAAATCATACATTTCTTCAGGGGTCTTTAGTATGATTTTCTTATGAGCTATAACATCCCATACTTCGAATTCAAAACCATCGTGCATGTGTGGGTCTATTACAAGTCCTGGGGTGTTGAATGGATCTGCAAACATCTTGTAGATAGGCAAATTGAATGCACCCGGTTCTGTTTTATCCATCATGAACACAGCTATTGGTTCGCTCTTTCTTTCCTCTATTTCCATTTCAGCAACGCCTGGACCCATTCCCTTAAGATTTCCAGAGAATGTATCCTTCAGGAGATCCTGACCTGCTCCATACAACTTATATTTTTTCGCTATTTCTGTAGCTCTGATAAACGCTTCCCATGCGAGTCCATGAATAAATGATGAGTTTTCTCCTTCCTTGTGAGTCATCAATAACTGTAAGTCATCTCCCACTGATGTTACATAATAATCTATTAATTTACCTGAATTTTTCGCACTTTCAAGAACGAGTGCGGCCTCAGCTTTTAAATCCGGATGAACTCTGGAATGCCCAGCAAGTCCTCCAACATCGGCCTTAATCAAACTGACTGTTACTTTCATAAAATTATTCACCTGCTGTTAGGTTATTGTGTTTCCATTACTTAATATTAATGGTATTTTTAGACTTTAAAAAAGGTATAAAATTTATCTATTTTCATCATTCCTTTTTCATTTCTAATTCCTTTAAAATTAAGGAAAGGGCTTCCCTTTCTTTTATCTCTCCTTTTACTACTTTATCAGCAAATCTTTCAATCAAATACTCCTTCAGGTTTATCCTTGCAAGAATTTCCTGTTTGAGCTTCTCCTTTTCTCTTTCTTTTAATTCGGATGAACTCTTTAAACCTGAATTTTTTTCTTCTTCTATTGCTGCAACAAGATCCTTAATTCCTGAACCAGTTAGCGATGATACCTTGAATAGTTTATGATTCTTTGCCATATCCGGTATACTTAATATCTCCATTAATTCCTTCTCGGATACTATAACATCAGGTCTATCTGCTTTGTTTAGTACTATTATATCACCTATTTCCATCTGTCCAGCTTTCATAGCCTGTACTTGATCACCTGTACCTGGTGAAAGAACAAGAACGACAGTATCTGTAAAATAAACTATATCTGTTTCATCCTGTCCGGCTCCTACTGATTCAACAATTATCATTGAAAAGCCAAGGAAAGATAGAAGATCGAGCGTGTCCCCTATTGCTAGGTTCAGACCTCCGCTTATACCTCTCGTAGCCATACTTCTCACATATATATTCTCCCCATCTGAAAGTCGCAACCTGTTACCCAGCAATGAACCACCACTGAAAGGACTTGTTGCATCAATCATTATTACTGCCAGTTTTTCTTTCGATTGAAAGTTTTCAACGAGTCTTGAAATGAGAGAACTCTTTCCAACGCCCGGAGGCCCAGTGATACCTAAAACGTAAGCCTTATTGAATTTTGAATTTAAAAACCTTAATATATCTTCGTACCCTGTACTCCTATTCTCTATTATGGTTATAAGCCTTCCAATTGATCTTCTGTTCCCCCTCTTTGCAGATGATATGAGGTCTTCAACACTCTCCATTTATGGTTCATTAAGTACTCAATAATCTATTTTTCTGACACTATTTTAAACACAGAATACAATAAAATGGGACTTATATCTCATTTAACCTATTACTTTAAATTTCCTGACTTATTTCTTCTTCCAAATCCCCTTCTGAATGCCCTTATCGGTAGCAATGCGCAGTTTAACCTTCCAGATGTTATTTCTACTGGAAAATTCTTAACATAGTCTGATTCGTCAATTCTCATTATATCGTCTATACTTCTTCCAGTTGCTTTCTCGCAGAATAGGTCTGTAGAAACCATGGATATAATGCAACCATCTCCTTCATATTTTATTTCCTTAATTAATTCATTCTCTTCCTGTATGTAAAGAGTAATCTTATCACCGCAAGAAGTTGAAGCTTCGTCTATTACAATGCTGTATTTTTCTGGCTTACCAAAATAATAAGGATTTTGATATCTGTCCATAATTTCATCGTTATACATCTATTCCCTCCAAACCAGAAACAAGGGCCTCTATATCGTCAATATCATTGTAAATATAAAAAGATGCCCTTGCCGTACCCTTAATATTAAGATATTTCATAAGAGGTTGGGCACAGTGATGGCCTGACCTCACAAATACATTGCTCTCATCCAGATGCGATGCTATATCATGAGAGTGTAATACCCCGTCTAAATGTATGTTTCCTGAAGCTATTTTTCTTTTGATTGCCTCACTTTTAATATTGAATGAAATAACACCTCCCCTTTTCTCTATGTCTTTCGGACCGTAAATCTGAATATTTTTCAATGTGGTAAATAGATCTAAAGCCTTTCGTGTGAGATATTTCTCATGAGATCTAACATTTTCCATACCTATTTTTTTCAGATAATCTATAGCAGCCGAAAGGCCTAAAGCACCTTCAATGTTTGGGGTTCCAGCTTCGAATTTTATGGGGGGATCTTCAAATTCTACCTTGTGGAAATCTACTTCCTTGATCATCTCGCCACCCCTCTGGAATGGTGGGAGTTCAGAAAGATTCTCATATTTCCCATAAAGAATACCAATTCCAAGCGGCCCAAGCATTTTATGACCTGAAAATGCCAGATAATCAATTTCGTCAATCATTTTAAATGGCATATGAGGTATGGATTGAGCACCATCAACTATGAAAATTGAATCATTTTCCTTAGCCATTTTTGAAAGTGTATTTATATCATTAATCGTGCCCAGTACGTTGGACTGGTGCGTAATAGATATTATTTTTGTTTCTTTTTTAATTTTTGATTTAAAATCTTCAATATCTAAGAATCCTTCTGGAGTGAGACCTATATAGTCAAGATTTATTCCTTTTTCCTCAAGTCTCATCCAGGGAAGTATGTTAGAGTGATGCTCCATAGAGCTTATAAGTATCCTATCCCCTTTTTTCAGTTTACCCTCAAGGCTGTATGATAATAGATTCAGGCTTTCAGTTGTGTTTCTTGTGAAAACAATTTCTTCTGATTTAACGCCTATAAAATTGGCAACATTCTTTCTTGCTCCTTCATAATAATCTGTTGCCTCCGATCCCAATTTATAGACTGATCTGTGGACATTTGCATTGTAATTTCTGTAAAATTCTGCAATGGCATTTATAACACTTTCTGGCTTCTGTGTCGTAGCCGTAGAGTCCAGATAAACAATTCTCTTGCCATTTATTTTCCTTTGGAGTATTGGAAAATCTCTTCTTATAGTGCCAACATCAAGCATCGTCTATCACATCTTCAACAATATTTAGATATCTTTCGCTTATCTCAGGAGGAAGGGGGCTTATTATTGGATTTACAAATCCTTCTATTATAAGTTTTTTAGCCTTTTTTGGCTCCATTCCTCTGCTTTCCAGATAAATAAGTTCTTCATCTGAGATATTGGATACAGTCTCTCCATGTTTTGCCTTAACTTCTCCATTATATATCTCAAGAACCGGTAGGGCATTACCCCTTGCCTCCTTTGAGAGCAGAAGCAAGTTAGCCAGCAAAAATGAGTCCGTATTTAGTGCCTTTTCTTCTATTTTGATAAAACCCCTGAAAATTATCGATGAATTACCCCCCAGTATTCCCTTAAAGGATGTATCATTCTTTCCATGAGGAGCTAAGTGGTGTGTATATACTTCTAGGTCCTGATGCTCATTTCTTTTGCCAAGAGTTGCACCATAATAATAAGATTCAGCAAACTCCCCCTCTTGGATTACTCTGAATCTGGTTATGTTTTTGGAGCCTGGAATGCTGAGATGATGTATTCTTAATCTCGAATATCTTGGCATTATGATTGTTCTTTCCACATAACTCACTTTTGAGTTTTTTACATCTTCCAGGAAATAGTAATCCAAGGATGAGTTCTCACCCATTCTTATTACAGTTCCATGAGAGATATTTGATTCTCCAGTTATTATAAAATTCTCAAGTATTTTTACTGATGATTCAGCACCCATTTTGTATATATTTCTTGAGTTGAAATCAGAATCGCCAGTATTAAGTATAGAAATCATATTTTCGTTTTCATAATTCGACGGTATTCCTATAAATGATCCATCAGTAAAATAAGCCTGGTTTATGGCACTCATCTTATCATACATTTCCGTAAATATTTCTTTTTCCTGAATTTCCTCATTTCTTATCGCTTCTTCAACTGACGTGAATTTTATTCTCCCCTTCGAAAGATATCTGCAGGGCGAGCCGTTATGTGTGGTTATGTTCAGTTGCATGCCTGCACATCCAGTTTTCTTGGTATGCATTAGGGGTTCTATCTCTTCCTCCTTCAGAGTAGTATAATATTTCATTGATGGGGAATCAGGTTCTCCAGCTACAGGCAACTTATCTGCTATTATCTTTCTATTTTTCAATTCTTCTCGGAAGTTCATCCCACTGCACCCATTTTACTCATTTCCAATTTTATTAATTTATTGAATTCAAGTGAATATTCCAGTGGTATTTCCTTTAGTACATCATCTAAAAATCCCAAAACTATTAGGGATCTGGCATCTTCTTCCCTTATTCCCCTGCTCATAAGGTAATTTACCTGCTCCTCTGAAATTTTTCCTACTGAAGCTTCATGTGAAAAAGATGCACTTTCATCGAGTATTTCATTGTGAGGATATGTATTACTTTTGGAATGATCGTCAAGTATGAGGGCATCGCACTGAACTGAGGCTTTTGAATTATATGCACCTTTGTTAATCCTGAGCAAACCTCTGTATACTGACATTCCACCTTGACCAGATATACTCTTTGCAACCACCTTTGAGCTTGTATTAGGAGCAGCATGAATTACTTTTGCACCATTATCTTTCCATACGTTTCCGGTCGCGAGAGCTACATTCAGATTTGATGTAGATGCCCATTCTCCCCTCAGAATTGATGAAGGATAAGTCATTGTAATCTTAGAACCCAGACTTCCCTGAACCCATTCCATTTTGGCATTCTCTTCCACCCATGCCCTCTTTGTTGGTAGATTTATAATGTTGTCGGACCAGTTCTGAACTGACGTATATCTGACCTTAGAATCTTTTTTCGCATAAACCTCTACAACAGCTGCATGCAACGAATACTTACTATAAGTTGGTGCTGTGCATCCTTCTATATAATGAACACTTGCACCCTCCTCTGCTATTATGAGAGTTCTCTCAAACTGACCCTCCATTTCACCATTCATCCTGAAATAAGCTTGAACTGGAAGTTCCATCTTTACTCCTTTAGGTATGTATAAAAATGATCCTCCAGACCAGACTGCTGTGTTCAATGCGGCAAATTTATTATCACTCGGTGGCACAATTTTGCCGAAATGCTCCTTTATAATTTCAGGATATTGCTGAAGAGCTGAGTCCATATCCATGAAAACAACACCTTTGTCCGCCCATTGTTTCTTTATCTTAGAGTAAACTCCTTCAGATTCAAGTTGGGCCACTGAACCAGCTAGGTATTTTCGTTCCATTTCTGGAACACCCAGTTTTTCAAACGTATTTTTTATCTCATCTGGAACCTCGTTCCAGTCATTGGCCTTCCTATCTTCAGGTTTTATGTAGTAGGTTATTTCGTCGAAATTTATTTCTGAAATATCTGGACCCCACGTTGGTATTGGTTTTGACAGGAAAATTTCAAGAGCCTTTAATCTGATGTTTTTCATCCATTCTGGTTCTTTTTTTACCCTTGAAATCTCCTCAATCAATTCACGATTTATACCTTTGCCTGTCTGATATGCAGGCTTTATTTTTGTTACGAAATCATATTTCTCTTTGTTTATATCCTCAATATCATTCAATTTTTGCATTTATCTCACCTTTATAATATTCATATCCCCTCTCTTCTATTATTTTCGCCAAGTCTCCTTTTCCGCTCTCAGCTATCTTTCCGTCAATCAACACGTGAACAAAGTCTGGCTTTATATAATCAAGTATTCTCTGGTAGTGTGTAATTATAATTATTCCTGCTCCATTTTCCTTAGCTTTCTGTATTGCTTTTGAGACTATCCTGAGAGCATCTACGTCCAGTCCTGAATCGATCTCATCTAGAATTATAAATTTTGGCTTAAGTATCAGCATCTGTAATGCTTCCATCCTCTTTTTTTCCCCACCAGAGAGACCGTCATTCAGACCTCTATCAATAAACGAATTATCAAGACCAAAAAAATTTAAAAGTTCCTTAACTTCATCCAGAAATTTTTTGTATTCAAGCTTCTCTTCAGGATGCAAAGAAGTATATGCAGTTCTGAGGTAATTAATAAATCTCAAACCCTGAACAGAAACAGGCTCTTGAAATGCAAGGAAAATTCCTTCTCTTGCCCTTTCATGTATTTGTAAATCATTCATCTTCTTTCCATTCAGAAATATCTCTCCACCCTTTATTTTATACCTGGGATTCCCCATAACAGAGTGGGCAAGAGTACTTTTACCTGTACCATTTGGACCCATAAGAGCGTGAATCTCACCCGATTTAACTTTGATTGATACATCTTTAAGAATTTCCTTTCCGTTAATTTCTACATTCAAATTTTTAATTTCAAGATAATTTTCTGCCATTGGCATGCTATTTGTACATGGTATTTAAACATTTTTTACTGTTTAAATTGATAAAATATAAATATGTTCTTTTCCTTACTTATTTAATATGGAGGAAATACTCAACCTCGGAAATAGTAAAAAAAGGATTCTCGAGGAGCTTATGGATGGTTCCCTGACAATCAACGATCTCTCAGGAAGATTAAATATACAAAATAATGCCATACGGGAACATCTTGATAATTTAGAGAATATGGGTTATATCTCTTACAAGTTTACGAAATCAGGAGTAGGAAGGCCGAAGAAATATTATTTTATAACAAGAAAGGGGATGGAATTGTTCCCCAAAAAGTATGATCTTTTGCTGAGAATACTGCTAGAAGAACTGACAAATGAACAGGGAAAGGAATGGGTAAGGAACTTCCTGAAAAGGGCGGGAGAAAGAATTGTAAAAAATTCCACCGGACAGGAAAGGGATCTAGAATCTCTTATTAATTTTTATAATGGACTCGGATGTATGGCATCTGCCATTGAAAAAGATGGTAATATTATCATCAAAAGAAAGAATTGCATTTACTACAATTTAGCTCTCGAGAACGAGAATCTCCTGTGCAGCTCTTTTGAAGATAGCATAATACATTCTGTATTCCCATCATATAAGATAACGAAGAAAGATACCGTTAGTAAGGAGAAGTTTGATTGCGAGATTACACTTTCAAAGGCGGATAATAAAACTTAATTCCTATTTTTTTATTACGTATTGAATGCTCACAGTGAATGAGACTTTTTATTCCCTTGAAGGAGAGGGCCCGTACATCGGTATTCCAACATTCTTTATCAGGCTGACAGGATGCAATCTAAGATGCGAATGGTGTGATACAAAATACTCTTATTCAGGCGGAGAACAGAGAACTGTGGAAAGTTTGATTGAGGAGACCCTGGGATATGAAACTAAATATGTCTGTATAACAGGTGGAGAACCCTTACTTCAAAAGGATGTGTACAAACTCATGTACAAGCTTCTGGAAAAAGAAAGAAGGATCATACTTGAGACAAGCGGATCTATTTCTATCCAAGATGTCCCAACAGAAGATGATCTAATTATAGCAATGGATATTAAGACACCGTCGTCAAAGATGGTCGAGTATAATTTGTACAATAATATTGAGATGCTTGGAATGAAAGACTATCTAAAATTTGTTATTTCTAATGAAATAGATTTTGAATTTTCCAAGGAAATAATGAAAAAATACGAATTTGATGGAGAAATAATTTTCCAACCAGTTGGAGGTATGGATCTTAAATGGCTTGCAGAAAAGGTACTTAAAGAAAAACTTAATGTGAGGGTTTTGCCTCAACTTCATAAGATAATATGGGGTGACAGGAGGGGAGTATGAATAATTATGATTACTCGGATGAAGAAGGGGAGATTGCAGTCAAATTGGCCAGAAGAGCAATAGAGGAATATATAGATATAAAGCTGATTGTTAAGAACAGCTATGGCGGTAAGTTTGTTGAGAAGAGAGGTGTCTTCACAACTTTGACCAAGAATGGAGAACTCAGGGGATGTATTGGCTTTCCTGAGCCGGTCTATCCACTTGGTGAAGCAGTAATAAGAAGTGCCATTGCAGCCGCCGTTAATGATCCAAGATTCCCACCTGTGGAGAAAACAGAGGTTGATGATCTCATAGTTGAGGTTTCCCTGTTGACCAAACCTGAAATTTTAAAAGTTAATAAGAAAAGTGAACTTCCCTCTAAGATAGAAGTCGGTAAGCACGGTCTTATAGCAACAAGAGATGGATATTCTGGCCTGCTGTTACCTCAAGTGGCCGTTGAAGAAAATATGGATTCGAAGAAATTCCTGGATGCAGTATGCTGGAAGGCAGGAATGGAACCAGGTTGCTGGAAAGATGATGGTACAAAAATAGAAACATTCAGCGCTGAGATATTTTATGAAGTAGAACCTCGCGGTCCAGTTTTCAGGAAAATGCTGGAGAATGGTAAAGATTGAGCATAGTATACCATGGTAATTTTTTCATAAATAACGAATTCAAGGATAGATACATAGAAGTTGAAGAGGGAAGAATTGTCTCAATCAGGACAGAGACAAATGAAACAGAAATACATAGAATAGATGGTAAAATATTGCCTGCTGGAGTTGACATTCATGTTCATTTCAGAGACCCTGGGGAAGAATACAAAGAGGATTTTAGTTCAGGGTCGATATCTTCCATTTATGGAGGAACAACCTTTGTGGCAGATATGCCAAACAATAAGAAGCCTGTCCTGAATCAAAATGATTTTAGAGAGAAAATTAAATCTGTATCGGGAAAAAGTTATGTAGATTTTTCATTATACCAAGCAGGATCAGATGAAATAATTGAGGATGCGATAGGAGAGAAAATATTCCTTGGAAAATCAACTGGGGGTCTCCTAACAGACTTGAAAAAAACATTATTTTCAGATAAAATCAAGGTTGTACATGCTGAATTACAGAAATGCCTAGATAAGAATAGCGGGAAAGATATGGATTTAAAGGATCATGACAAGGTAAGACCTGTGGAATGTGAGTATGCAGCTATTGAAGAGATGTTCAATAGTGGACTTAAAAATATACATATAGCTCATATCACAACCCTTAGATCACTGATCTTATCTAATAGCTTCGGATTCTCCACTGAAGTAACACCTCATCACATTCTCCTCAATAATGAAATGAATATAGGACCATTTGGCAAGGTAAACCCACCATTGAGAAAGAAGGTTATTCAGGAGGAGCTATTAAGAGCTATTAATTATAAAGAACTTGATATGATTTCATCCGATCACGCACCACACTCAATTGATGAAAAGAGGGATTTTGAAAATTCACCCTCTGGAATGCCTGGTGTTGAAACTAGAGTTCCTCTGATACTTTTTCTTACTAAAATAAAATTAATTTCTTTGGAGAGAGCGGTTTCTCTTATATCCACCAATCCAGCGGCAAGAATTGGGATCAAGAAGGGGAGGATATCGCAGGGATTTGATGCGGATTTCATTTCCGTTGATTTTGAAAAAGAAAGCATAATTGCTGGAGAAAATATGCATTCCAAAGCAAAATGGACACCCTTCGAAGGATTTAAGGGTATATTTCCAAATGAAGTTTATCTCAGGGGGGAATTAATTATGCAGGATGATGAATTAATATCGAAACCATCTGGAGTTTTTATCAATGGCAAGCAACAAAGAAAAGGCAGTAATTGAAAAAAGGATGAAAGAATTATTTGAACTAACAATTCTGGACGAAAGGGAGAAAGACAATGATATTGCAAATAGGAAAATTGAATTAATATTCTTATATTCCCAGAAATATAAAGTAGGGATACCAACTGAAGCAAGAATATGGTTTTGCAGAAAGTGTAAAAAAGGGATCTATTCAACGGGAGGACATATAAGGTTGAAAAAATCAATGATAAGCGTTCACTGTGGTAACTGTGGATATGTAAGGAGATTTAGGATTACTCGTCGATAGTTTCCGCAGTGAATAAGACATTATAGCCACTAAGGGTTGTATGAACCTTATCAATGAGGAATATTGCGTCTTCTACTGATGCGTGGTTGCCCCATTCATAGACCATATCCCTCGTACCAGTGACCGGCCTAAACCCCAATGACCTAAGCCTTGATATTATCTCAGATGGCCTTTCCCCTTCTGAATTGAAGATTATGCTTAGGTATGTACGCTTTACCATGGTGGGAGATGACCTGATCTTATTTATTTTTTTATATTGACCATGCCTATAACATTTAATTTCAAATATAATGCTGCATTTACTAAATTAGCTTGGAAACGTTTTAACAACTATTCTTGTTAGTGAGGAATGCACCCTTAGTCTTTGAATTATGATGAAATTCTGGTAATTTCTCAGTTCATCCAAAAGATCCTCGCTTGGAAGGCAGAATACTGCTACAATACCCTTCATTCCTGCCAATACGGTAAAGAAGTTTTTGTACAGGGTTTTCCTGGATTCGGAGAATATTTTACTACCGCGTCCATAGGGGGGGTCAGTGATTATCGCATAAATACTGTTTAAATTCATCATTTGAGAGAAATCTCCCTGGATTATTTTCCCCTTAATTGAAAAATGAGCCATATTTTTATTACCTCCTTCGACCATTTTATTATTTTTATCTATACCTATAGCTTCAATCCCCATCCTTCCGGCCTCTATCAATATAGTTCCTGTCCCGGCGAATGGATCCACTATAATATTGCCCTCTTTAGCTCCAGAAATATTGATCATTCCCCTCGCAAGGAGTGGCGAAATGCTCGACGGATGATTCATTGGCCTGTTTTTATATTTCTGATCTATAATGTTGATAAATGATCTCTCGTAAATTATTTCACCAATTAAATCAAAATTTTCATTGTTATATATTATGAATTTTCTATCTGGATTATTGAGATTTACCTTTCCCATTATTTTCTTTGCTATTTCGTTAATCATGGATACCTTATTTCCCCTCCTGATTTCCTTTATTGCATAGGTACAGTTCTCTTGTAATTTGATAGGAAATTCTTTTTTATCTATTATTCTGGATATCCTTTTAGAAAACGCAATTCTTTTTATTATATCTAATGGTTTATCCGTCTCAAAAAATAATAAGTCTTCATTTTCTCCCGTAGCAATACCACCATATGCCTCCAGAAGTCCTTTTAATTCCCATATAGAGAATTCTCTGTAATTTTTAGGGAATTCTGAAACGAACTGCATTGTGGTTTAATTAAATCTGCTATAATAAGATTGAACAATTAACTTTATCCTTTGAAAAGAAGATATTTATTAATGATGAATTCAATACACTTATGTGCCCAATTATAAGGATGCAGGAGTAGATTTTGAATCCATTGGAGAATTCAGAGATAGTTTGATTTCCGCTTTAAAGTTTAGGGGCAAAAAATACAAAATGGCTTCAAATATTGGTCATTATGCAGGACTAGTGGAATTCGGAGATGGATATCTTGCAATGCATACTGATGGAGTAGGAACAAAAACAATTTATTCGTTGAAATTTGATTATTTTGATGAAATTGGCTATGATTTGGTAGGAATGAATGTGAATGATATTGTATCAATAGGTGCTGAACCCATTGCAATGGTTGATTACATTGCGAGTTCAATTTTTTCAAGTGAACTCGGGGGAAGAATTGGAAAGAGTATAAATAGTGCCTGCGAAGATGCTGATATAGCATTGATAGGGGGTGAAACCGCTTCAATTCCAGATATAATTAAAGGTATCGATATCTCAGGATCAGTAATGGGTTTCTTAAAAAAGGACGGAATGATAGATGGTTCAAAGATAAACGATGGAGATTTAATAATAGGTCTTGAGAGCTCTGGAGTGCATTCAAACGGCTTTTCACTAATAAGGAAAATATATGACAATAAGCCGGAATCTCTCTACGAGGATTTTGAAGGCGCTCCATTTTGGAAAGCACTTTTGAAAGGTACCAGGATTTACTCAAAGGAAATTTTTGAATTGACCAAAAAAATTGATGTAAATGGACTAGCACATATCACAGGAGGAGGTTTGAGAAATCTCACTCGCCTGTCGAAGAAAAAATTCCTGATCGATGATTTTGAAATTAGTCCTCTTTTCTTGAAAATAAGGGATGATGGAAATTTAAATTACGAAGAGATGTTTGAAACATTCAATATGGGCTATGGTTATATTATCATTAGTTCAAAAATAAATTCTGAGGAGATATTAGACCAAATGAAAAATTTCAATCCTAAGATAATAGGAAAAATTATGCCAGGTGAAGGTGTTAACCTTCAACAATTCAACATACATTACAAGGGTTATTATTGATAATCAAATTTAAGATTCCTTTTATTACATTTCGAAAATATCAAAGAATAACTTGGCAAAGTTTATATCAATTTGATTAATATCGCTACAAATATTTAGGAGTGATAAAATGATTGGAAAACAAGCACCGGATTTTAAGGCGAATGCTTTTGTAGACGGAAAAATAAAGGAGATTTCTCTCTCCTCATATAGAGGAAAATGGGTTGTACTTTTCTTCTATCCTGCGGATTTTACGTTCGTATGCCCCACAGAGGTAGAAGGATTTGCTGAAAAGTATGAAGAATTCAAATCAAAGAAGGCTGAAATTCTTGCAGTAAGCAGGGATACAGTTTATGTTCACAAAGCATGGGTCGAAAATGATGAAAGAGTAGCCAAAGCAAAATATCCTATGATCGAAGATAGAAAGGGGCTGATATCAGAAGCATACGGAGTTCTGGACGAAAACACAGGTAATTCACAAAGGGGCCTTTTCATAATTAATCCTGAGGGCATAATAAAATATATGGTTATAACGGACGATAATGTGGGCAGAAGCACAGATGAGACAATGAGGGTGCTAGCAGCATTACAATCAGGAGGGCTTTGTCCTGTGGATTGGGAACCTGGAAAACCTACATTAAAAATTTAAAATTTTTTTATCTTATTATTTTGAAATTGTCAAGATCGTCCTCTTTCATATATTCAAGTATTTTTTCTGATATCATTGCATCTGGGATATCGGTCTCGCAAAAATGTATTAGTTTTTCGATGTCTTCAGGAGTTCCCTGGAAAATCCCTTCAACAGATCCATCATCATTATTTTTTATCCATCCTCTAACATTAAGGCTTTTGGCCATCCTTCTGGTTCTTTCCCTGAATCCTATCCCCTGTACAATTCCCTTGAATATTATGTGAACTTGCATTATGGGTAAATGTCACCATATTAAAAAATGTTAAGATATAAGATTCAAGTAAAATTTAAATAATTCAAGTTTATTTGAAAATATGCCAGATGAAACAGGGAATAAAAAAGGAAAAAATAAAATTTTAAAATATGTATCTATTATCATAGTTCTAATTGTGCTTGCATCTGCCGCTTTTGTATATTTCAATGATTTGCATAGCCCCAACAAAACAGCTAGCACAGTAATTGTTACAGACGATATTGGTAGGAATGTAACCATAAAGCTTCCAGTGACAAGGGTTGTGTCAATGGACCCATCCAATACACAAATGATGTATGCAATAGGAGCGGGAAATCTAGTAGTTGCTGATACGAGTTATGATTGGTGGCCTAGTAATGCTACCACGCTTCCAAAGGTTGAGATGGACAATGGAACAGCTTCTGTAGAGCAGGTAGTTAGTTTCAAACCAAATCTAGTACTGGCTACCACGATTCAATCCCCAGCGATCATAGATCAATTGCAGAACCTCTCGATACCCGTCCTTGTCCTAGAACCTCAGAATATTTCAAATATTTACAGAGATATGTATATACTTGGAAATGTTACCGGTCACCAGGGTGGAGCAGTTAAGGAGATCAATTATATGAAGAATTACATTTCCAATATACATCAGAAAGTCGAAAATTACCAGAAGGTGAGCGTCTTATATATGTTATGGCCAGATCCTATATATACAGTTGGTCCTGGCAGTTTTATAAATGACATAATTAACACGGCAAATGGATTCAATATTGCTTCCAATTTATCATCTCCATACCCAATTATAGGGAATGAGACAATAGTTTCAGATAACCCTCAGGCCATAATAGTTGATAATGGTACAGGAATTTCTAATATCTCGTATTTCCGGAGCAATCCCATATGGCAAAATATTTCAGCAGTCAAAGATTCAAAGGTCTTATTCCTGAATAGCACTGAATCAAATGAGATGAATGAGCCTGGACCCCTAACGATATATGCTGTTCAAATAGTTGCAGAGTTCCTCTACCCGCAGGCTTTCACATGAAGGGAAAAACATTTTTTATTTCTTTTTCACTTGTATTATTTACTATATTTGATTTTCTGATATCTGTTGCTATAGGCCCAGTTCATATTTCTCTGAATTCTATTGTCAGCATCTTTTATGATAAAATTTTTGGCTTTAATTATTCTTGGACATATTATGTAATAATATTTTATATAAGAATGCCACGGGTGATACTCGCTCTCCTTGTTGGATCTATATTGGGTCTTTCTGGTTTAATTGCCCAGACTATTTTCAGAAACCCCCTCGGTGACCCATATCTAACTGGAGTTTCAAGCGGAGCTGCATTAGGTGCTGCCATAGGATTCCTTGTTTCACCTTTCCTCGTAACTCCTCTTGCTTTTTTATTCGCAATGCTGGCTGTAGGAATTACTTTTTCAATCTCTAGAACTGATGGAGAAGTCAAAGCGGAGATATTGATTCTTTCAGGTATTTCTGTGAGTTTCCTATTCTCAGCAGTTGCATCCTATCTCATTTACCTGAAGGTTTATAACTTAAGAGGCGTCTTGTTTTGGCTCCTGGGAGGGCTTTATGGAGCCAACTGGAATGAAGATTTTTGGCTTTTCATAGCAGCATTGATAATTTTTCCTGTTCTGATATATTTTACCAGGGAACTTGATATTATACTCCTTGGCGATGAGGAGGCAAAAACTTTGGGGGTTAACACTGGAAGAGTTAAATCAACAGTTATAATTCTTTCAAGTTTAATTACTAGTTTTGCGGTTTCCTTAACCGGAATTATTGGATTTATTGGATTGGTTTCTCCTCATATAGGTAGAAAAATATTTGGAGAGTCTCACAGGTACTTAATATTTACCGCTCCCCTAATAGGTGCAAATTTGCTTTTGATTAGCGATACAATAGCGAGGAGCTCTCCTCAGGGTGAAATTCCTGTAGGTATAATTACCTCATTCATTGGATCGCCCTTACTGATTTACTTACTTTACAGGAGGAGAAAGATATGATCAAACTTAATAATGTTTCAGTAAGGTATGGGAAGAATCAGGTTCTCAGCAATATAAATCTAGAAATAAATGAGGGTGAGAATCTGATAATATTGGGTCCAAATGGTTCTGGTAAAACCACCTTGTTAAAAACTATTATGGGGCTGATTCATTTCGAGGGAGAAATAGAGATTGACGGGAAGAACATAAACTCCTTTTCGAGGAGTGAGATAGCAAGATATATTTCATACGTACCCCAGATATTCACAACACCATTTTCATTTACAGTAAAAGAATTTGTCTCAATGGGGCTTTATAGAAAGAAAAGGGACTACTGGGATGAGGAAAAGGATGTTGAAGAAGCCTTGAAAATGACTAATATATATGATTTAAAGGATAAATATATTAACAAAATTTCTGGAGGGGAACTTCAGAAATGTCTCATTGCCAGAGCCCTTGTTCAGGATTCAATATTTATAGCAATGGACGAACCGATGTCACATCTTGATGTCAAGGCTGTGCTAGAAATTTCTTCTATAGTGGCCTCACTTTCCTCCCAAGGGAAAGGTATTGTTATCATATCACATGATGTAAACATTATTAAAAATCTCAATGGAAATATACTTCTCCTTAAAAATGGAAATATATCATTCCTAGGGAAGGAAGAAAATCCTGATTTTGTGAGTTCGCTCGAAAGGGTATTTGAAGTGAAAGTACACAAAAATGATGATATTTATTACTTCACTAAACTATAACAATTCCATTTCTAGATATTTTGGTTATTATAGGATTTCCATGTTTTCTAAGTATTTCATATGTTTCGTGATCATATGGTGCTATAATACTTTCTCCAATAAGTGAAACGCTTGCCACTTTATCATCCAGATCTTCTAATATAGACATAGCATGAGGAAGAATTAAATCTGATTCTATTGCAAACCTTCTTCCAAGGGTAAAGGCATTTTCGAGTGTTGGTTTTCTGAGAAAACTCGCAAATGCTCTTGTCCCATTCCTTCTAATATTTTCAACCATACTCTCTGAATTAATTATCTCTCCCGTTGGTATTTTTTTCCTATATGGCAAAAGGATTATTTGTCTCTCTGCTTCCAATATATTTTCTGTTATTGAATATGGAAAACTTCCTCCTCTTAGTCTAATGTGAAAGCCACCGTTTATCTGTGACTGTACGTCACCTAGACCTGTGCCTCTCTTAATCTCTATTTCGTGTGCCATGTTGTAGATCCTGCCTATCCTGGTATTATTTCCCAAAATTGCGGCCCCTGTTGTAAGTGCAGCGGCAGCGCTTAATCCGAATCCGCTTGAAGGAGGTAATTCTGAGGTAGAAAGTATCTTTCCCTTGAAACCAAGTAGATTTGCAACTTCCTCCTGTATTGAGTTGTCAATTGGAATTCCATTAAACCTGACTTCGGTCTCTTCCCCCCATATTATCTTAGTTTTCATTCCTGTTTCAAGGCAAATGGCAACACCTTTAGAGCCCTTTCTCCTAACATCCTTGAATTTATTAGGAATGAAGAAAAGAGTCGCGCTGCCTGGAGAAAATGCTTCAGCAAACTTCTCTGAGTATTTTTCTTGCAACTTCGTCCTTATCACCTCTGATCTCCTTGTAATTTTTTAATGTAACGAGATAAACTGTGGTTTTCCCTTCCTCCACGTCCTTTAAATCGTTTGCCACAATTGCATTCAGGCCATAATCTTTTATTCTCTTCCTTGCTCTTCTTATCAGTTCTTCCTTAGGTATATCAATTTCGGCTTTAAAACCTATTAATTTCCCATTAAATTTTTCTCTCAAAACTTTTAGTACTTTTTTCGTTGGTTCTAATTGCAATGTGAACTTTTTATCTGAAGATATTTTGCCAGTTACTTTTTTTGGAGTAAAATCAGAAAGTGCGGCAGGGACTATTATTATATCATTTTTTATTATATCCTCTTTGTAAGTAAGAAGATTTTCTACCGTACTGAAAGACTTAAAAGACAGGAATGATGGTTTCTGTACTCTGGTAATGCCAAAGTAAAGATCAAGATCTGCCCCCATATAGTATGCCTCTTTAGCCAAAGAAATAGATGTTTCTCCAGAAGAGGTATTAGTGATAATTCTGACATCATCAATATACTCCATACTTGATCCACCTATTATGCATATTTTCTTTCCTTCGAGTCCTTTGTTTAATACCCTTATCACCGATGCGACTATTACCTCATAATCCTGTATTTTAGCCTTACCTTCTTCCTCCTTAGGGTCTATGAAAATAACTCCATGTGATTTTAATTTGTCAATATTTTCCTTTATGATAATGTTAGAATACATACCCTCGTGCATGGCTGGGACTATGACGATAGGAATCTTTCCTAAGGCAGTCGTAAAAAAAGACGTCACCGGTGTGTCATCTATTCCACATGCCATTTTTGAAATTGAGTTAGCGGTTGCTGGCGCTATAACCAATATATCCGACTCCTTTATTAAGGATACATGCTCAATCTTTCCGGTCAGTTCTGAAATAACCGTATTGCCTGAGGCATATTCCAGTGCCTGGATTCCGATAATCTTAATTGCTGACTGTGTAACAACCACATGTACATTGGCTCCGTGTCTTCTAAATTCGTGAATTAGCTTAACGCTTTCCACGGCAGCGATTGATCCTGTAACTCCAAGTATTACGGACTTTCCAATTAAGTAGTCAGATTTCATCTTGAATTCTCTATTAAGTTCTGACACAGACAGTCATATTCTTTTTAGTAAAAAATTTAATCATGATTTAAATCTGTTTATATGAAGATATACGATACTCTTTCACTCTCCTTAAAGGAACTTGAAGGAAAGAGTGGCAAAAAACTCAAAATGTTCGTGTGCGGACCGACCGTTTACGATAAACCTCATCTGGGTCATGCAAAGACAAATATATTCTTCGATGTTCTTGCAAAATTTCTGCGTTTCAAAGGATATAGAGTATTTTATTTGATGAACATTACAGACATAGATGATAAAATAATAAGCAGGGCTATTGAAGAAGGAAGGGGATGGAATGATGTTGTTAGCAGCTATTCGTCCTCATTCTTTGAGATTATGAAAATATTAAGGATAGATTCTGTAAATTACTATGCTTTTGCAACTGACTATATAAGTGAAATAATAGACCAGATCGATAGGTTAGAGCATAAGGGTCTTGCTTATGAAACAAATGATGGTGTCTATTTTAGCGTCCGGGGTTTCAAGGACTATGGTAAGTTGTCACACCAGTCAATAGATTCATTGATTTCTGGAGCAAGAATTTCTATAAATGAAAATAAAAAAGACCCGCTGGATTTTGCACTCTGGAAAAAGAGAAAACCTGGGGAACCATACTGGGAAAGCCCTTGGGGTCAGGGACGACCTGGATGGCATATAGAGGATACTGCAATAACAGAATCAATATTCGGCCCACAATATGATATTCATGGAGGTGGGGCTGACCTGATATTTCCTCATCATGAATCAGAAATAGCCCAGATGGAGGGTGTATCAGGAAAAGTTCCAATGGTAAATTATTGGATACATACTGGTCACTTAAATGTTGAAAATGTTAAGATGAGTAAAAGTCTCAAAAATTTTGTGTCTCCGGAAGATCTATTAAAAAGATTCTGGCCAGAAGCCATAAGAATTTATCTTCTCTCCATGCAGTATAGAAGTACAGCGAATTATAGTGAGAAGGGGCTAATTGATGGGCAGATTATTGCTGAGAAGATTTCATTATTAAAGCATCGCGTTAAAAAATATGAGCCTTTAATTTCTGATAATTCAGTTCAGATTCTTGATAATATAATATCTCCATTAGAAAACGATATGAATACACAGGAATCCTTGGTCTTAATAAATGATTTCCTGAAAGAATCACTCAGTATTAGAGATAGATCAGATAAAATTAATGGTGAAATTAACTATGTATTGAATGCCATTGATGGAATATTTGCCATAGTGCATGACCCCCCATTACCAGAAAGTGCAGCGGACCTGATTTTATCTGCTAGAAACGAAGCAAGGAAGAAAGGTGATTTTGGAACAGCAGATGATATTAGAAAAAAGTTAGGAGAACTGGGAATCAGGATAGAAGATTCAACAGAGGGGAGCTTCTTATGGTGGTAAATATTGATGCAATAGTTGTTGTCGATATGATAAACGTTTTCGTTTCAGGTAAAATGGGTTCAGAAAGATACAGAGATATACCAAGAAACATTAAGGATACAATAGTAAAATTAAATAAAATTACTTTTCTTGTTCAGGATTCTCATGTCCCTACTGATCCTGAAATAAAGATATGGGGGCCACATGCCATGGCTGGTTCATTCGAAGCAGAAACTGTACCTGAATTGAAAGGAATGGGGATATTAATAAAAAAGAATACGTATGATGCCTTTTTTGACACCGACCTTGAAGATAAGTTAAAAGAAGTAGGGGCAAGTAATGTTCTTTTCTGCGGGCTGGTTACCGATATCTGTTTACAGAATACTGTAGCCTCTGCATTCTTCAGAGGTTTTAATCCCATAATTGTAAAAGAATGCACGGATTCAGTGGATGATTTTACCAGAGACTATTCGCTTTCTTATATGGAGCGTATCTACGGAGCAAAAATAATATCCAAAACAGATATTAGCTAAAGATGAAAAATATCGCTTCCTTGGAAGATATAGAGAATTTAAAAACTACCGATGTCTACTTCTGGAGAGTCAAAGATATACTCAGAGAAGCTGGTGTTAATCCGGTAGTCACCATGGAAATAACTTCCTCCAACAGAGAACTTCCATGGATAGTTCTTGCAGGTCTTGATGACCTTACAGAAATACTCAAAGGAAAAGAAATAGATGTTTATTCTTTACCGGAAGGTACTATTTTTCCGCCTAGGGATATAAATGGTATTCCAATTCCGGCAGTTAAAATCACTGGTAGATATCTTAATTTCGGACTTTACGAGACTCCTATTTTAGGTGCAGTATCTCAAGCTTCAGGAATAGCAACAAAAGCTTCCTACTTTAAAAAAATAGTCGGAGATTTACCCTTACTATCAATGGGAGCTAGAAGAATGCATCCTGCACTTTCGCCATTGATTGACAGAAATTCATATTTGGGCGGCTGTGATAAGGTATCGAGCGTTATAGGTGCAGAAAGAATAGGAAAGAAACCGGAAGGAACGATGCCACATTCCCTACTTCTCATCCTTGGTGAGGAAGAGGGGTGGGCTCTTTATGATAAAATAATTGACCCAGCATTGGGAAGAATTGCTTTGGTTGATACTTACTGTGATGAAAAAGGTGCTTCAGTTAGAGCTGCTAAAATAATAAAAAATTTGAATGCGGTTAGACTTGACACCCCTTCTTCCAGAAGGGGAAATTTTGCTGACATAATAAGGGAAGTAAGATGGGAGCTTAATAGAAATGGCTTCAATAATGTGGGAATAGTAGTTTCAGGTGGTATTAAAGAAATGGATGTTCCTGGATTAAAGGAAGCTGGGGCTACAGCTTTTGGAGTAGGTACAGCTATTTCAAGCGCTCCATCTATTGATTTCGCTATGGATATAGTAAGTATTGAAGGTATTCCCAAAACTAAAAGAGGAAAATTTTCAGGAGAGAAAAATGTTTTCAGATGCCCGCACTGTCATAAATTTGTAGTTAGTACAGAGCAGGAAGAGATTTGCCCCTACGATAATTCACCAATGGAGAATATGTACAAGAAGATAGTGGAAGGTGGGAATATAATTTATCAGGAAGATCTAGAGAGAGAAAGAAAATACGTGATTGACCAACTAGGGTGGATTGAATGATTCTTCTGACAGGTTTTAAACCTTTTTCAACATTTAAGAAAAATCCTTCCGGAGAGATTGCAAAATTACTTGATGGTGCATATTTTAAAGGAGAAGAGGTAAGGGGCCTTGAACTAGATGTCACGCATGAAGCTATTAAGAATTATTTGGAAGAATTGAAAAATGAATATTCTATTATAATAAACACTGGCCTAGCTGCAGGAAGGGGCTATATTTCAGTTGAAGTCATAGCTGTTAACTGGCAAAGTTCAGAAAAGGATGAAAATAATTTTGCCCCACCGGAAGGCAAGATAATTGATAATGGACCGGATGGCATATTTGCAAGCATACCTGTAAGGGATGTATTACATACTCTTAGATCAGCCAAAATACCTTCAAAACTCTCATTTACCGCTGGCACATTTCTATGCAACAAAATATTTTATTATTCTCTCCATAATTCAAAGGCAAAGGTTGGGTTCATACATTTACCGGCCACAGATGATATATCCGTAACAGGGGAATATCCCACTATGGAAATAGAAAAAATGATTAAATCAATAGAGCTGACAATACAGAAAACATTGTAACTTATTGCCCACCTCTTTTCTCCTTAGCTTTTAATCTGAGTTCTTTACTTCCACATTTCCTGCACTTAGTTGCCTTTACAGGATTTGAAGCGTAACAATTCATACATATCTTCTTATTGAATAATCTATCCATTGCTTCTTTGAACGGCATTTTAAGAGTATTAATAAGCTGTATAAATTTTCTTCTATCGCATTCAGATGTTGCCCCGTTAATCAAATATTCCCTTTCATCTTTTTATCAACAGGTCAAAGAATATGCTGAAAAAATAGACGTTTATGTGGTTTTAGTCAATTTGACTATATTATCAGTTGAAGATATTTCTCTATACTTGATTGAAAGTATACGACATTAAGCTTTTTTAATTGAAATATGCCTCTTGTTGCCAAATATAAATTATTTTTTCATTTAAACTCTAAATTAAAAGAAAATCATAAATGTTTGAGTTAAAAATAAATATCCCTTATCAATCGCCAATCATGGAAGAACTTTTGGTACATTTTGATATTTATCTCGACAATAAAAAGTATGTTGCGAAAGTAAAGAGCGAGATGGGTGGTTTGAGGGAGTTTTCCGCAAGAAACATCGAAAAACTTATGGAGCAGGTTATAGTAGATATCAGTGAGGAATTCGAAAATCTTTAGCGATGAAAGATTATTTCTCCGGGAGTGATATCGAGCGTTTTGCCTACTGTCCCCTAAATTACCTGTTATACTTAAAAGGTGTTGACGCAAAATCAGAAAGGGGAGAAATTTATCATAAAAATCTAATCGATCGGATAAGTCATAATATTTTGATTCAGAAGAGAATAAAATTTCTCAATACACTCTTTTATTTTTTAACTATTTTGTCCCTTTTAGTGCTTATCTTGTTTTTCTATTACACATTAAAGGGAAGTATAGATTACCTTTTTCTTCTCCTCATTTCAGTTTTATCGGTCTACATTGCTATCTGGTTTTATCTCCTCTCAAATTTCTTTAATTTTTCGCTTTTCAAAAGATCTGATCCCATTATTCTATATCTTTCGATATTTTCTCTATTTGCATTATTTATCACATTCATTATCCTTAAGCTCAAAGGAATTGTCATTCCTGTTCTCATTTTGACTGCAGATCTTCTACTAATTGCAGATTCAATAGCGTATTACAGACTTCTTAAGAATATAAACATAATAGATAAAGTTCCACCAGAAGAGAAAGATATAAAATATTTGGATGATGATAGATCTGAAATTCTTAGAAGTGATAAATGGAAACTTCAAGGAAGGCCAGATATAATAGCGGAGATAAACGGTGAAATTGTACCTATTGAGATAAAGAGCAGTAATATGCCTAAGATCAAACCTTTCTCACATATGATGCAACTTACTGCTTACGCAGTACTAGTTGAAGAAAAATATGGTAAGAGGGTTTATTATGGAATATTAAAATATCCACAGGGCAACATAGAGATTGAGATAGATGAGAATATGAGAGAAACTTTAAGATCCCTAATAAGGAAAATGGAGATAGTCAGAGAGACCATGGATGCCCATAGGAATCATAATAACAAGGGGAAGTGCCAGGGATGCTATAGAAAGAGTGTTTGCCCTGAATCTCTTGCATAAACTATCATCAGCTGAAACAATTAAGATTTAGTGCTTCCCTCAAACTGTTAACAAAACATTAATTCTATAAAAATAAGTAAGGTTATTTTCTGTTTAATTAACAACCAAATTTTCATTTTAACTTCTTACTGAAATTTTAGCTCAGTGCCTTTGCAGGATGATTCCTGTGATAATAAATGCAATTTTGTAGAGATAACGCCATCATTCCCTGTTGCTATATATTCTGACTTTCCAGAAAAATCCTTTATTTCTGATATATACATATTGTATTTACTATCGTATTTTCCAATTTCTTTTTCATCCTTAAAAAGGATAGATTGAACTTTTGTATCATATGCGTTTGTCAATTTTAGTACTGCATTATCTCCATAAATAATGAGATCATTGTTAATAGATGGAATTTTCCTCGAAGAAAGCGAGTTGGCTATTGTTCCATTCCTAAAAAGAATATTAATAGAAAATGTATCCTCTATCACCTTACAGATAGGATGATTTTTTGCCATAACAGATAAAATATCCCGCCCTATAATATTTACAAAGCTATCTAGTACGTGAACACCTGTTCCAACTATTGATCCTCCTCCAGCCTGTGCAGGAATGCCCCACCATGAATCTGAGGGGAGAGAATGCGATGAGAGGTGCGTCCATTTTCCATAAATGGCTATGATATTGCCCACATCACCAGAATTCATTATCTCCTTTATCTTCTGAATACCTGGATGAAATCTGAGATGAAAACCTATTGCAAGTTTTCTTCCTTCACTTTCAGAGACATTTACAAGATCAGTGGATTCTTCAACCTTCAATGTCATAGGCTTTTCTAGCAACACATCTTTCCCAGATTTTAATGCCATAATTGCATACTTATAGTGCAAAAAATTAGGAGAAGATATGTACACAGCATCTAAATCATATTTCAATAATTTATTTAGATCGTCAAAAAATTCAGCTCCGAGATCCTCTGATATCTGTTCACCTTTGACCCTATTGGAAGAGTAAATTGCTCCAATTTTATTTCCACTATCAATAATTGCAGGGATTACTTTAGTCAATGCATGATTTCCCAGAGAGATGATTCCAAATTCCATAATATTCCATAAAGAATTTTGATTATAATATTTACTATCTATTCCTATTTAAATACGAATAAAGACGACCCATAAATAAAGGCTGGATTGTTAATGACGTAAAAATTATAACTATTATTATTGCCTCTATTGTTTTACCCCAATAGGTGAAAATAACATTTTGGTTCTCTATGCCCAGAACTAGAATTGTAGGTGCAAGTATTGCTGGGAAAACACCTCTGGTCCCTTCAAAACCCACAAATATCATGTCTGAAGTTTTAACATTTTTATCGATTGAACCGGCGAGTATCACCGATAGTGGTCTTATACCGAAAATGAGGAAAACTGCAATTAAAATGCCATCTAAAAGATATTTGCTTATGAAGGATAAGTCAATAGACGCTCCAAGGAACACGAATATCATGACTACAAAGAATTGTGTGATATCATCCATGAAAATCTGATAATTTTCCATTTCCTTATCCTTTGGCATATAATTTCCAGACATAATACCAAAAATTGCTATTGCCATGTAGCCTGAACCACCTACAGCTACAGTTATACTATAAACTGAAAGACCGAAGAGCAATATCATTGCCGTGTAGTATTCCTTGAAATCATTTGGAAAAAATATCCTAAGATTCCTCATTAGATAAAAAAGAGAAATTGAAACTATAATGGGTATTAAAATTTGACTTAAGATTAGATAAATTGCTATATTATTGATATGGAAGAAGGGGGACTGCAATGTTCTGATTTCATTTGGCATAAAAACTGCCATTACAACTACTAAAAACATATAGGAAAAGGGGTCGTTGAAAACTGACTCAGTTATAAGCAGAACAGAGGGTGTCTCGCCTACCCTGCTCTTTTTGAGGGAGGGGATTATAGAGGCTGGGTCCGTTGAAGTTATTATTGCACCTATAATGAATCCTACCCATATTGGACTTTTTAAAATTAAAATTGAAAAAAGTCCTATAAGAATGCCCGTTACAAAAAGAACGAACGTTATAAGTGTTATCGTTGGTTTCCAAATTCTTCTTAACGTGTATCTGGAAATCTTGCTGGATTCATCAAGTATTATAAAAGCCGCACCTATTGGCCCTATATATTTATAGAAAAGTGTAGCTGCCTCATCTGGGTTTATCAGATAGAGCATTGGACCGAATAAAATCCCCAGCAATAGCAAATAAGGAATATATACTGTTCCCGTAACTCTAGCTATTACTGTTGCAAGGTAGCCAAGAATCAGTGCAAGCAGAATGGGGATCAGTATCTCGGTCATTTTTACTATATTACGATTAAAATAAACATTTTTTCCTTCCGTATATTTAATTCTTAGAGATTAACTCATTCTTGATATCTTATTTCATGTCATGTTCAGACTTCCATGCCTTTGGATATGTGCCTCTGTCAACAAAAACTGCTTCCGGTTTAATGAAACCATTATCTCTTTTCCCCATGGCAAGAAGTTCCCCCTTGGTACTCATTATTCTTACTATGCTCCCTTCTCCATTATCCTCGAGAATCCCAGCTCTGAAGACATTCGAACCATGTGCCATAGCATCTATGGCGCTGTCTTTTATTGTAACTTTTGGAAAATTTGCTGTTACTTCTTCTGGATCTATTAATATAGATGATAACATTTGCGGATCTCCATTCTGGTAGAAAGTATATGCATCCTTCAGCTTTTGAAGAGTAACCATATGAGATTCATCTACCGGACCACTCCTTACTCTCCTCAATTCTACCATATTTGCCCCTACCAGTAACGCATCTCCAATATCCCTGCATAATGTTCTTATATAAACACCTGATTCCACATTGGCCCTGAAAAGGACATATCTTTCCTTCATTTCTAAAATCCTAAGGGAATATATTTTCCTTTTCCTTAAATTTCTGGCAACTGCAGATCTAACTGGCGGAAATTGGAATATCTCTCCGGTAAATTCCCTGAATATATCTTCCACCTTTTCCATTTGGGTTTCCTTGTGAAGTAGCATCAGTGCAATATATTCTTTGCCTTCTTCATGGAGGTAATCCGCTAGTCTTGTTGCCTTTTCAAGCCCAACAGGTAGGACACCTGTTACATTAGGATCCAAGGTTCCTACATGGCCTGCCTTTTTTAATTTCAGCATTGATCTGACCCATGCTGATACCTGGTGAGAAGTTGGACCTCTTGGTTTATCAATTACGACAAAACTGAAATTGAGTCTCTCTTCAATAGTTCTTTCTCTGGGCTCTTTTCCAAATATCCAGGGCACTGATAATCACCTCCACAACCTCTTCTGGATTTCTGTCAGAACTGTCAATAACTGTATCATATATTGATGTATCTTTAAAATCTATATTATAGTATTTATGATATCTTTTCCATTCACTTTCTTCCCTTTCCCTTATCAGACTGGATATATCCCCAGTTTGTTCTTCTCTGCGTTCCTGTATAGAAGATCTTATTCTTCCTATTCTTATACTTTCACTTGCAGTTAGGAATATCTTGAATGCTTCTATTTTATTGATGTAACAAAGCCATCCGGAAAGCCTCGACTCCACCACTATATTGTCCTTTGTCTTCAATATCTTCAATAGATATGAGTCAAGTTCTTTATCAAATTCTGGGTCTTTTTCAGCTCTCTGACCCATTTCTGAGAGAGAAATATTTCTCTCTAAGGCGTAACTCCTAAAAATTGACCCCCCTGTGATCAGTTCAAATCCAAGTTTCTTTGAGAGAATTTGAGAGACTGTAGTTTTTCCACTTCCCGGTGGCCCCGATACTGTTATTTTCATGCTGAGACACTTTGCTTATTTATGCTCTTTTTAAGATAGTACAATTTTAATCCGTACTGTAAAGGATATGTTATTATTATGGTGAATAATGAATAGAATGCTATCCAGAGGTAAAAACCATAATAAAGATGCATGAGATCGACTGGACCAAATGGTGATACAATAATGGCCTTTCCTATAGTTTTAACATGATCCATAAATCCAATCATCCAGGCAAATATTAGAACGCTGAGAATCAAAGTTATGAAAGTCGGTTTCATTTGCTGCTGCGTTACCTGCATTGAATCCTGCATAGATTTACTCTGTTCAGCTCTAACTGCATCTATTTCCTGCTTATTCCTGGTTCTTATAGCCTCCCTGTATCTTGTACTCAGTTTCTTATTTTTGAACTGCATTTCTGCCATTTTAAAGTAGTCCATAAAGAAATGCCTTGCTACTGTATTAACTATACCGGTTATTAACGAAGCTAGTAAAATAGTAAAAAGAGGATATTGAAAATTAAATCCAATAAATGGCTGAAGAATGTATATCATGGGTAGACTGAATAAATATCTAAGAATGGGTGTGGTGTATACAAATAGAAGAAGTATCATTATGAAAAAATACAGAAGCTGTGTTCTCATTGTTTTCTGCATTGCTTCCATCTGTTCTTTACTCTGGGCTGGCTGTGTTGTTGGCATTATTTTCCTCCTATTACCCTAATAATTTGATGGGCAGCTTCCTCATGTTTTCCATTCTCATTCATTACTATCATCATCGGTGAGCCTGTCATTGCCGAATAAGATATACCATAAGCCCTGTTAACTTCCATGTGTCTCCTAATTTTATCTAGTGAGTCATCGTCCCTGTTTCTCTGTTGATCGTTCTTTCTTCTTTCAAACACTTCTAGAGGGTCTGCCTCTATGGAAATGAATAGATCGGGTTTCAGAATTTGAAGGACATCTGGTGGTAAACCGGGAAGGAAACCTCCCGGTGTCTGGATAGAGAAATGAGTATCTATAACGACGCTGCTAAGTCCAGATAGATATTCCGATGCTTTTTTCTGAATATTTTTCTGAATATCTATTGGCAGTTTTCTAAGATCATCCCTGTTCTTTACATAGTTCATCCTTACGGCCTCCTTAAGCATCACATCCCCGTAGTTTTCCACGAGTATGCCACTCTTGATGAGCACGTTTAGAACTGTGGTTTTTCCGACGCCCGGGATTCCACCTATAATGACCTTCATTTACATACCTCCGAAGAAGTCTCTCATGAATGGGTACATTTCTGTCATTTGTTCTTTTCCCATGGCCTGATAGAGCTGTATAACTATTCCCACGGTCAACAAAACCCCTGTTCCAGAAGCATTCCCTACGGTTCCTATAAGATCAGCGCTTGCGGCCAAGGCTCCTACGGCTGCACCGCTAAATACGGTGATTGCAGGTATATACTTATCCAGAACCCTTTTAAGTACACGTGGATCCCTTCTGAATCCGGGAATTTGCATACCGGAGCTCTGAATCTGCCTGGCAACACCTTCTGAATTCATGTTTGTTGTTTCAATCCAGAATTTTGCAAACAATACGGATGCTCCTACCATAAACGCAACATAAGCCAGAACGTGAATACCCATTTCCCAAGGCGGGTGATTGAACAACTGAGTTTGGTAAACCTGTGGATCAAGCATAGGGAATAACCAGTTTGCAAGACCATTTGGATTTGCGAGATACCATGCAAGGCCACCTATAGGTGTAGTTTGTTGTATATTGAGCTGCTGCGCAAGTGAAGCCGACGGATATGCTCCAAGGAAATAATCGTGTCCCAGAATAGGAATCTTAGCGAGGGTTGGATTAGTCCAGAAAAGTAGAGACCACATTGCTAAGTTTGCCAACACAGCGGCCGCCAATATGACAGGTATATTTGAAGCGTACATCAATTGTATGGGGTATCTTCCTCTCGCACCCCTTGCCCTCTCATGTGCCAGAGGTAATTCAACCTTTACGGATTGCACCCATACAACCAGGAAGAATATGAATATAGTTCCTGCCAGAGCTATAAGCGGATTTGGTGGTGCAAATATTATTCTTTCAAGACCTCCAGAATAAAGATTCCCGGCATTAAATTGTGAGAGTAAGTAGAATGTCTTTGGAATTGCACCGCTTGGCGGATTGGATATAGAAAGCGGACCGGACCCAGTTGGAACCCAATTAAGAGTTCCTGTTATCAGCGCTTGTGAAACACCCGCTGCTATGAACAGTGAAACCCCCGATCCTATTCCCCATTTTGACACTACCTCATCCATCATAAACACAAGGTAAGAGCCCATGAAAAGTTGGAATATTATGAAAATCCTAGCTATCATAAGACCATAACCCGGAACTGTACCATTAATGGCGGAAATAAAAGAAGGATCAGGAGGCAGATATCCGAAAACCTGGGGTACGGCCTCTACGAATATCATTACTATAACCAATAATTTCTGAGCACTCTGGTAAAGTGCCTTATCATCAGATTTTGTAAGATCAATATTTATGATTTTTGCACCCACAAAGAGCTGCATGATTATACTTGCGGTAACTATAGGTCCTATCCCTAGATCCATAATTGAACCGGCCTGACCAGCAAATATAGACCTGAATGATGCAAATACATCAATTATCTGTGCCCTGTCCAGTCCGTATATGTAAATATTTGAGAGGACAAAGTATATTATCAGTATTAGTGAAGTCCAGAGAAATTTTTCTTTGAACCTAACGTGCCTTCCAGGCTTCTTGACTGCTGGAAGTCTTTCCACAAGATTTTTCCATCCATATAATCTGGATCCTTCGCCCTTGTAGGAAACCAGTAGATAAGTCAAATAATATAAAGGTCCAACCGTGATAGATAGTACGGCTGTATATACCTTATTGTAATCTAATGCCCTATAAAATAGGTATATATTCAAGAGGAATATTATTAAAATCGGAATTGCCGAAGCCCTATTCCTCTTTATCTCCATTAAGTTCTACCTCTCCGCCTGCATCTTTAATTTTTTGTATAGCTTTTTCGGTGGCTCTAGATACTTTTAGATGGAATGGTCTTCCTACTTGACCGGCACCTAAAAGAATATCGTAACCCATCTGCTCCAGATCAACGGAAATCTTATCATCTTTCATGGTGGCAACGCCGGAATTGATTAAGTAATCATACTTTCTATCAATTTCTCCTACATTTATTGCTTTAGGCTCCTTTTTTGCTCCATGATACACGAACCCGTGAGCCCCATAATGATCAGGCATGTATTTGACCATCCAGATCCATCTATGCTTTCCGAGTCCGGCCATCCCAGATCCTCCCCTCTTTCCTTTTCCTCTTCCGGCTTTCTTTCCCCTACCATAAAGGCTTCCCCTATACTTCTTAGTTTTCTGTTTCACCAATTTTACCACCTTCTATCATTCTGTCAATTAACACATTAATGTCCTTTCCCCTGTATCCTATGCTTCCCTTGAACTGATATGTCCTCTTAGTTGTTTTGTATCCTTTTCTAGGGGGATTCATTCTAAAAATGGGTTTCATATTTGGTATATCCTTGATTTTTATTTCGCCATTCAAGATCTTCTCAGCCATTTCTTCAAGGCCTTCAAAACCGAGCTCCTTTACGGTTTTATCATCCAATTTCTTCTCTCCCATTAACCTGCCTTTCTCCTTGAGGAGCATAATAAGATGCTCTTTGTCTATTTCCCCCCATGTGATATAATCTTTGGCCTTTTTAATTTGGCCTATTTCCGTTTCCGGAACAATTACGAGATGATTTACCCTGTTAAGTCTCAACTCATCAAGTGCCTTCTTAATACCTACTTCTGTATGATTGCTTCCTCTAATTTTTATCACTGCGTACACTCATAACACCTCCCTTATATATAGGGGTGCTTAGCACCAATTTATTATTTATTTTGAACTTGGAAGTTTCCTTCAGGGCATTAAATGTCGCGTATGCAAAATTTACAGTGCTCTTTGTATGACCCTCTGAAAACCCCCATGTATCCTGTATACCTGCCATAGCAAGTACCTTCTTTGGTATATCTCCTATAGCAAGTCCAACTCCCTGGGGTGCTGGTTTCAGATCGACCTTAACGGAACCAGATTTTCCAGTTACTTCGAACGGAACAGTATGACTCCTACCGCAACCGCATTCCCAGGAACCGCACCCTCTTTTAATTTCTACAATATTCAGTTTCGCATTTTCTATAGCCTTTTCTATTGCGTCTCCGGTTTCCTTTGCCTTCGCATGACCTATTCCTACGTATCCATCTCTATTTCCTACTACCACAGTTGCAGCGAATTTTACTTTCCTTCCTGAATCTGACATCTTTTGAACCATTTTTATCTCTATTACTTCATCCTCGAGATTTGGTAACAAGGTATCAACAATCTGAGATTCCCTTATTGGAATATGTAAGGCGAGTACTTCAGAGATTGTTTTTAATTCCCCATTTTTTACCATTTTTCCAAGTCTCGTCTTTGGAATCCATTCAATATTTTCATCGGTCATAATAATTCCTCCATAGCCTTCTTCACCGATTTCACAGAACCTTCCGTTACTGTCTCAAGATGCTTTCCTACAACTCTATCCTCTGAAGGTAAGAACTTCTTATCCACTGGAACCTCAACACCTGAATCTATAAGACCCTTTACACTTGCCATGAGTTTTGATCCTTTGATGACTTTCTGTCTTCCCATGTCTACATAAACTCTCTCTATCCCCTTACTCTTTGCCCTGAGACCTGCCAAGTATCCAGAAAGATAAGCTGCTGGCGTATTTCCAGTCGGTCCTTTCCATCCAAATTTTTTCAGTTCAACAGTACATCCATGAGCCAGAACTCTGTCACCTGAAGGCCTGTATTCAACAATATCAACTTTCATATTTTTAATTGATTTTCTTATTACTGCCCTAGGAACTCCCGTCTTGATTAGTGCTAACCTCTTTCTGTAATCTGTTACGTTAAGCCTTCTCCTTTTTAATGGCATAATATATCTAGAATGCATTTAATCACCTTTCAACAAACCTGAATCTCTAAGATGAGTTATCAGGGCTGATTTATTGTGAAATACTCCACCCTTAATCTGTGAATACAATTTTCTGTAATCCTTTTTGGATAACTTACCGCTGTCCCTCATCTCCCTTATAGCCTTTCTCATAGATCTTACATTTTTGACCCATCTATCCTTCCTTGGCTCCCTGGCATTCCTTGTTCCTTTCCTCGAACCCTGGCCCTTTCTTCTTCCTTTATCTCTTTGAGCCTTTGCTGCCCTGAATCTGCTTCTCGAATTTGATTTAGCAGTTTTCTTTTGTATGACATTTCTCTTAATCAATTTCCTGACATCTTCTCTAGTTACTGCCTCAGATATATCCTCTATGCTTTTAGGGTCCATCCATACCCTGCTTGATCCTATCTTTAACATCTTTGAAGCCATTCTTTTTTGTGGACTTAATGTAACCATTATTTCACCTCGTTTAATATTCTAATTCCTACAGTGTGTGCCTTCTCCTGTATCATCATTCTCTTTTTCATCCCAACCTTTGAAGATATCCTTATAGCCTCGGTTGTTGGATTTACCCTATCAATGTCCTTAAGATTTGTTACATAAACTTCCCTGAATCCAGAAGGATGAAGTGATCTTACTTCGCTTGGACCCCTGAAACCAGATTCTACATTGGGAGGCCTGTAACCCCTGTGCTCCCTGGACTTAGAATGTTTACCTCTGGGTTTTCTCCATGAATCACCTAACTTCTTATACCTGAACCATTCCTGCCTGTGGAATTCAGGTCTTTTCCTGTTCATCTCATTTCTGACCTTTAGAAGTCTCTTTGATCTATCACTTAAATTAGCCTTCAATTATATCACCTTTCTTCACAATATATATTCCATCCTGGAAAACCCTTGGATCAAAACCCTTGATCTTGCTAAGTTTTTCTATCCTAGCTGCTGCATTTCCTAGAGTCTCTAAATCATTGCCTTCTAGAGTCACTATATCCCCCTTGATATTAACCTTGACATCCGTATTAAGTATGAGTTTTCTTGGACTTTTTTCGCCCAAGAAATTATCAAGTGTTATTTCATTGCCTTTTACTGTAACTTTCACTGGAAAGTGAGCATAAACTATCTTCATGGTATATACATAACCTTTTGTAACCCCTATAAACAAACTGTTAATTATGCTTCTCCATGTTCCAATTACTGATGTGTCACTTTTCTTTTCCCTTGTCGTGTAAATTTTTATTGCATTACCCTGTAATTCTATCCTTGCATATTCATATATGAATTTCTTGGAGACAGTGCCTCTTGGTCCCTTCACAGAAAGCAACCCATCCTTAAGGGAAACATTTATTCCTTTTGGTACTTCAATAACTTCTTCCATTTTCAATCACCCTAATATATGAAGGCAAGAGCCCTTCCTCCTATTCCTTTCTTCTTTGCTTCTGAATTGCTCATCACACCATTTGTTGTTGATATGACAATAAGCCCTATATCCTGAGCTGGAAGGTATCTTGATTCCCATCTTTCCATCTCATTCCTCTTTATTGAAAATCTAGGTTTAATAACTCCACAATTGTTAATTGTTTTAGCTACCGTCACCTTGAATATTCCTCCTTTTCCGTTTTCAGAGTACTCGAATTCCTCTATGTACCCATATTTCTGGAATACCTTGAGAACTCTTCCAACAAGATTGGATGCTTTAACCTCTACTTCTTCCCTGCCCAATTTTGACGCATTTCTTATTGAAATCAATGCTTCATTTAATGTATCTCCCATATTTTTCACCTCAGGAAAATTTCTTGAACCCCAGTTCTGGAGCAATTTCTCTAAAGCACTGCCTGCACAGTCTTAGCCCGTATCTTCTGATAAGCCCTCTTTTCCTTCCGCATCTCTCGCATCCGTGATTCCTACCATAATCCTTTTTAGGTCTCAGCTTAGGTTGTACCATTTACTCTCCCCCCAGAATTTCCAAATTGTAGTTATTCTTCATATATTCCATCATCTCTTCTCTTTTAACCTTAATTTTCTCTGGAACCTTCCTTTGCCTTAATCTTCTCTTTGATACCCTGTATCCACCTTTCCTTCTGAAAGTAACTATGATATCCATTCCAAATATACCTATTTCAGGATTGTATTTCATTCCCTTAAAATCAGTATAATCGGAAATACCAAAACTGAAAGTTCCCTGATTTGAAAATGAATAACTGAATGCCTTGAAATTTTTTACCCATAACGCAGACTCAAGGAATTTCTTTATGTCCTCTTTTCTGATTGTAACCTTTACACCGATTGGTTGATCCTGCCTTATTCCAAATTCCCTATTTGTTCTTTTAACCTTTGTGATTGTTGGCTCTTTCCCTGTAATCAGAGTAATAACCTTCTTTGCCTTTTCCAATTTTTCGCCTGCTTCCCCAACCCCTATATTAACTGTTACTTTATCAATAACAATATCTTCCATTGGATTCATTTCAGGCACCTCCTGCTAACCTTATTTCTGGTGAGGATTTCCCTAGAACGAAGATGTTGGAAACTGTAGTAGTAAAATTATCCTTGCTTTCGACTGTGTTTTCCTGGTAACTTCTTGATACGTTGACCTCTTTTATTTGTGTTATCATACCCCTATGAGCTCCTCCCGTAACGTAGACCATGGTATCCTTTACCAGAGGATATACCTCAAGTATTTTCTGATCGGGAAGAGATATCTTTAATGTATCCCCTCTTTTGATTGAAGTCTGATCGGTTAATATAACCCTTCCATCATGAGTGGTTAGCTGGATTTTTCCTCCTTTCTGAATAAATTTCCCAATAACCTTGACCAATTTCCATCCTACTTCTTCCATTTTCAGATCACTTAGAACAAGAACACCTGATTTATCTAGAAGAACTCTTTTGAAAATTCCTGCATCGTTTATGGATATTGTATCCATGAAACCTACAGGTCTCTTATAATCCTTGACAATCCTTCCATCTACCTTTATTAGCCCCCTGGTGATTATGTTTCTTGCTTCCTTAGAAGTATCTGCGAGATGTAAAACATCCCTTATTATTACCATTAATGGAACACTGCTATCAACTGCGTGCGGCCCTGGTGAAGCTTTAACTGACCAAGTATACCTTTTTCTTGGCTGCTTCCAAGTCGTAGGTGATGCCAGTCTCTTAATGTGCTTACTCATCGTTTTCTTCCTCCTCTACTTCCTCTTCCTTATTTTCTACTTCTTCTTTATCTTCTTCCTTTTTTTCTGGTACTGTTTCAGGCTCTTCTTCTACCACCTTATTTCTTAGGGATGCAAGTTGTGAAAGCTTCTGTTTTCTCTTTGCATCTTCGAGTTCAATTTTTACTAATATTAAAGATGACGGATCAAGTTTTTTTGGCTTCATCTTTCCATCAGCCTTAGCAACATTGATATTTTCCACCACTATTTTTCCTTCCTTTCTTAAAACCTTGACTACCTTTGCTTCCTTCCCGACGATGTTCAATTTTTCATCCTTGTTTGAATCTCCTTTCACTATTCTTACTATGTCTCCCTTTCTTACACCAAACTTTTTTATCCCGTATTTTTCGCTCAAATCATTTGATAAATGTAAATTAAGTTCCATTTAAACACCTCATACTATAGAGCTCGCAAGCGCAGCTACCCTTGGCCATCTTTCTGCAGCTTCCTTGGCTACCGGCCCTTTAATTTCAGTTCCTCTTGTCTCACCATTATCCTGAACGAGCACTGCTGCGTTATCTTCGAATTCTACCATAATTCCATCCTGTCTTCTGAATGTCTTTTTCTGTCTGATTACTATAGCATAAACGACTTTTCTTCTCATTTCCGGAGATCCTTTCTTTACAGATGCCATTATCATATCACCAACAGATGCCGCAGGTACTCTTCTTTTTGTATTGTGATAGGCTTTAACGTTAATAAGGGCTATTACCTTAGCTCCTGTATTATCGGCACACTCCAGCTTTGCCCCGAGTGGTAGACCCCGAATCTGATTTCCTGCCAATCCCTTCATTGCCTTCCCTCCTTTTCAACCACAACAAATGATACTGATTTAGCAAGTGGCCTTGAATATGCTATTTTTACTATATCTCCCAATTCTACATGGATGCATCCAGGGAGATGTGCATGATATTTTTTCTTTCTTTTTTCATATCTTTCATATTTCCTGTTTTTTCTCATATATTCCCTGAGAACCGTAACGGTCCCCTTCATAGAAACAGATATGATTTCTCCTTCTATTACTGGAGACTTTACTGTTATTTCTCCATGAAAAGGACATTTTGGATCCTTGCATTCCTCAATTGGTTCCTTAACATCTATCCCAATATTTCTCATATTTTACCTCTCCTTCTAATTTTTTTTATTTTTTCTTCTGGTCTGAACTTAATACTATCCATCCTTACAATCTGATTCCTAATAATTATAGAAGTCCCATTTTTCTGTACTATTATATCTCGGATTCCCCTCACTTTGATAATATTCTTAGTTTCATCAATTATTTTCCCTTCGTATCCAATAATATTCCTATCTGAGGATTCAATTACTTCTATTTCCTCACCAATAATATCTGTCAAAAAAGGATTCATTTTGATACCTCCACTTTAAAACCCATATCTTCAAGGACTTTCTTTGCTCTTTCTCTCTGATCCCCCTGAAGTTCGATTTTGTCGTCCTTTACAGTACCCCCAGTAGCAGTTTTCTTCTTGAGTGTTTTGGCGAGTTCCTTAATATCCTCAGCCTTTGTATCAAAACCGGATACTATGGTTACAAATTTTCCATATCTCCTCTTATCTATATCTATAGTAATTACCTGTGTTTCCCTTGCTATTTCATCTAATGGGGTAAGTTCCTTGATAAATTTATCATCTCTCATTTTCCGGACTCCCTCATAACAGTCTCTATTCTTGCGATCTGTCTTCTTAATGACTCTATTTTTCCAGGGCTTGGAGGAGCACCACCCATAGCAGATATCCCTCTTTCTCTCATGAGTTCTTCTCTCAGTTCCATGTATTTCTTATTTATTTCTTCTTTACTCATTTTTCTGATCGCTGAGGCTTTCATTTCCTCCATTAACCTTCACCTCCCCTAAATTTACATTTCTTACAACTACATCGTCAGGTAACTTAACATCATTTCTGAGTATTTTGACCGAAACTCCTATAATTCCTGGTTTTGTCATTGCTACAGCATAGCCTTTATCGATCATTTCTGATGGATATCCTGATGAAATTACTTTGCCGGAAGTATATTTAACACTTCTTGCCCTTTCTCCAGTAAGCTTACCACCCATCCTTACTTGACCTCCTCTGGCCCCCGAGTCCATAATCCTCTTTAGAATGCTGTGACCCGCCCTTCTGAAATGCCAACCTTTTTCTATGGACCTTGCAAGTTTTTCTGCCATAATTTGGGCGTTTAAACCAGGATCCCTGGCGCCCTCTACTTTGATCAAAGGACTGGTTAAATTGAATTTTTTCTCTAGTGTTTCCTCCATATTTCTTATTTTGGATCCGCGTCTTCCTATTACTAACCCCGGTCTTTCAACCTTCAGGATCACTATAGTGTTTTGTGGTGTTCTCTGTATTTCAACACCTCCAAATCCTGCATCCCCTATTTCGTGAACCAGATACTCCTTTATCAGCTGTCTTCTTATATTTTCCTTTAAGAATTTCAACTCTTTCATTCAATCTCCTCCAAAATTATCTGGATATGAACCCTTTCTCTGTAAAATTTTCCGCTTGAGCCAAAGGCCTTATATGTATAGTACTTTATGGGGGGAGCGAGCTGAGCTACTGCATTCTTTATCACGAGCTTATCAGAATCAAGCTGCTTGAATTCAGCATTATTCTCTGCATTATCCAACGTTTCAAGAACATATTTAGCTGCTTTTACAGGATATCTTCCAGGGCCTGTTCCCCTGCGATGGGATACCGAATCAGTGAACTTTCTATAAGGCACGGCAGATTTTTTATGAATAACATTATCGAGATATTCCTTTGCATTTTGGAGTTTCATACCCTTTATCGTCCTAACAACTTCAAGTGCATCCCTTGGAGAGATAGGCGTATTTATTGACATTGCCCTTGCAGTTTTCTTCTTATCTGTTTCCATTACATATTTCATCTTTTCACCTCACTTTAATGGCAGGAACTTTGATCCTCTAGTAGCTCCTACTCCTGGCCCAGAATGTTTTACTTCTTTTCTAGTCTGAACAAATTCTCCTACATAATGCCCTATCATCTCTTCCTTTATACTGAATGTCTGATATTGATGCCCATCATAAACTGAAATTGTCTTCCCAACATATTGTGGTAATATCACCAAATCCCTTACCCTTGTTTTGACAGAATCGCGTTCCTGAAGCTTTCTATGAAGTTTCTCTTGTTCAGAATTATAACCCCTCTTCAGGCTTCTTCTTGCCCTTGATGGTAGAATTTTTAAAAGTTCCTCGAATTCCATAGCTAAAAGTTCATCAAGACTTTTACCCTTAAATAAAAGTTCCTTTCCTCTTTCAGTTAAGGCCCTTGACGTCTTTCTCTTAGTTCTCCTTATTGCTTTCTGAGATTTTCTTTTATCTTCCGCCATTTTACTTCACCTTCCTCTTTGGAGACAACCTTCCAACCTTCCTTCCTGGAGGAGCGTTCCTTCCAACAGTTGAAGGCCTACCAACATGCTGATGATTACCTCCGCCATGTGGATGATTAATTGCATTCATGGCTACTCCTCTGACGGAGAATGGCCTCTTGGCCCGGCTTTGATAAGCATGAATCTTTTTACCTGCCTTAAGGAATGGTTTTGTATTTCTTCCACCACCTCCTGCTACTCCTATTGTTGCAAGGCATGATGGCATTATATCTTTCATTTTACCTGAAGGTAACTTAACAGTAACATTCTCTCCATGGGCTACTATAGTACAGAAACTTCCGGGTGTCCTAGCTATATTTCCACCAGATCCCGGCCTTAACTCTACATTGTATATTAATGTTCCATCTGGGATAAGACCAAGTGGCATCGTATTTCCTTCTATGGGCGATACATCATCACCAGAGTTTATCTTCTGCCCCACAAACATTCCAGAGTGGGCAATAAATAACTCTTCTTTCTGATCGTTCATTCTTACAACAGCTACAGGTGCGTAATGCCCTGGGTCCCTGACAAGTTTTACAACTTTACCTTCCCACTTTTTGTTTTCCGGATATTTTATATTCCCATAATGTCTATGACTGGGACTTCTATATACAATACCTCCGCGACCCCTTCTTTGTACTAAAATTCTCTTTCCCATAACATCACCTCAGAATATCCCCAATTTAGTTGCTAGCTCCTCAGCTGAGAAGCTCTTAGCTATTTTTACAATAGCCTTTTTTCCTTCTTTATCTCTCATAATGTTCACATCTTCTACTTTCATTCCGGATATATTTTCTACGGCCTTTTTAATCTGGTTTCTCGTAGCTTTTTCATTTACTATAAACCAGATTTTATTTTCCCTTTCAATTTGCAGCATAGATTTTTCTGTAACAAATGGTTTTAAAAGAATGTCATAAGGATTGTTCATTGATCCCACCCCTTTATTATTTCAAGAGCAGGCTCTGAAACAACCACAAGTCTTCCTGGATGACCTCCGGGAGCTAACAGGTATGCGTTAAGGTCTTCTGGACTTGAGACATCTACCCCTGGTAGATTTTTGACTGCTTTTTCTATTTTTTCCTTATTTCTAACAACTATCAGTATGCTTTTAGGCGTTATATATTTCCTCCCTCTACTCTTACCCCTTCCTGCTCTGATCTTCGTGCCTTCCTTTGCTCTCTCTATATCCTCATATATGCCTATTTTCTGGAATAGCTTTACTATTTCAGCAGTTTCAGTAATTTTTTCAAATTTATCCTCAATGATAATAGGCAATGATTCTACATTGAATATATGACCTCTCTTTTTCACATACTCAATATTTGCTGTTGAAGCCAATGCAGAATATTTGGCCATTCTCCTCTGCTTTTCATTCATTTTCAAATGCCAGTCTCTTTCAACGACTGGATGATGTGCAGATCTTCCACCCCTTGCGTTTGAGAGCAGAACTCCCCTTGTAGTTCCTGAAACCCTTGGATATCTGGATATACCATGGTTTGGTCCTAGGTTATGGCCAACCCTACGATTTCCTGCAAAATAATAGGACCCATATGGCACCCTTGAATTTGACATATATGTATTGAAAAACTGCACTATGAGATCCTCCCTGATAGGATGATTGAATATTTTAGGTAACTCAATTTCCTTTGCCTTTTCTCCCTTTAATGAAAAAATTATTGCCATTTTTATACCCCCTGTTTACTCTCTGTAGATACATAAGTTAATTTAATCGCATCAACATCCTTTGATGTCTGCCTTATTGGATCCCTGAACTTTATAATCCTCTTTACTGGTCCGGGGATTGATCCGTGAATTAGTATGTAATTATTTACAACCTCTCCGTAATTTACAAATCCTCCATTCGGAGTTATTGATTTTTCAGATGGATTCCCGTAGAAAAGTATTCTTTTATTAAATTCTGTTCTTTGATGAAATCCTGTCTGACCGGCCTGAGGGACCGTATTTCTAACCCAATCTGGATGCCATGGTCCCAATGTACCAATCATTCTTCTATGTTTCCTATTCTTATATGGAAGTAATTTTACACCCCATCTTTTAATATGCCCTTGGAATCCTTTACCCTTTGTAACAGCAATGACATCAACAAATTTTCCAGGCTTTGAGAATTCGTCAAACGTAACTTCTTTGCCTAATAGGCTGTTTGCGTATTCTATTCTTTCCTTCAAAGTTCCTCCTCCAACTCTTATTTCTGTTAAATCTGGAACTTTCTTTGATATTGCCTTAAGTTTTTTATTTTGAATAAGGACAAGCACATTAACGTTGCTTACATCATTAAAATTAATTTCTTTTGCTTTGTACTCTTTAGAGATAGGCATTACTCCTTTTAATTCATTTAGAGAATTTTTATCCAAAATTTCTCCTAATGAGTATTCCCCGTATGGATTCAAACCATAATATCTTACCCCTACTACCTTCATAGGTGGTACCTCAACCACGGTTACTGATGATGATACCTCGGATCCGGCAGTGGTACTATTCTTCCTGTAATCCACAAATAGAGCGTGTGTTGTACCTGCCTTAAATCCTACAAATCCTTGTAGTTTAGGTTTTCCATCTATTTCTGGCCAAGACCTAATATGAGGTATGATAGATCTTGCCCTTTTCCTGGGATAGTATCCCATAGACCCATGTCTTGAATGATTTGGCGTTGCCATATTTATTCACCGATGCATTGCCGTTGCGTCTTGATGACTCCACAATTCTGGAGCATCATAGGCATTTTGCCTGAGACGTGAAGCTAATGCTTCTCCAAAAACACGTAATCATATTTAAAGAGATCGCCTCAAATTATGAATTAATCCCATAAAAAAATCCTATTTAAGAACTTTAATTATAATACCCATTATTGGCGCTACTGGAAAAGGTAATTTAAAAAAAAATAAAATATAATAAATAATTTAGTCACGATATATTAATTTTTGATACCCCTCGATGGAATCATAGTAATTTCTTATTGAGAAATTCAAATAATCCCTATAAGTGATCATTTCTTTAAACTCAAGGTTATTTAGGTCCCTCATATATGCATCAAGAATGCTTTCTTTATCTTTAAGCCCTATTAGATGTTCTCCTATAAGATATTTTATTTCTATCTGAATAAGTTCTCTCCTATTCATCTGAGTTTCACCATCATTCGCATTTTGAATATCCGCATGTTTTGCATGTTAGACAGCCATTTTCTGAAACCATTGTATCGTTTCCGCATTTTGGACAGGTCAGGAATGAAGATTTCTTTGTTTCTGGTTCAGCCTTCAGCTTACTAACTATGAATCCTTCCGTGAGTGTTGATTGAGGCTGTTCCCCTTTCATTGAGATTTCTATAGCCTTCGCTACACCGTCTGGTACTGAAGTAATTTTCATTCCGCTTACAAATGTAATACTCTTTCCCTTGATTCCTGATAAGGCCTTTATTACTTTTGAAATATCTCCACCTTGCTGCAAATATAGCGAGATCAGTCTTCCTATTGCCTCAGAATAAGCCTTTTCTTCTGTTCCAGATTTTCCTACATTTACGAATACTTCCATTGGCTTTCCATCTTCATCAAAGTTTACTGTTGTGTAAAGTTTTCCACTTTCAATCAATGGAAATACAATTGTCCTTCCCGTCAAAATCATCGGCCTTTCAAAATTCTGATCGACTTTTTTACTCAACTCCTTTTCGGTGATCAGAATACCTTCTCTTGAACCTTCCCTGTAAACTGTTATACCCTTGCACCCTGCTTTCCAGGCTTCAAGGTATATTTTTCCTACTTCGTCAGTTGTAGCGTCGGAGGGCAGATTTACTGTTGATGATATTGAGTGATCTATATATTTTTGTATTGTAGCCTGCATCTTGACCCTGAACATTGGATCAATTTTATGGGCCTCAATAAAATAGTCTGGAAGATCCTTTTCATCCGTGACGCTGTAGGCACTCATATATTCCTTTACAAGAGGATGGAATACCTTGAATGTATCCTTTGAGAGACTCTCACTTCTCCTTGTGTAGGAAAATGCAAATACTGGCTCTATTCCACTTGAGCTTCCTGCAAGTGCTGAACCGCTTCCAACTGGAGGTACTGTCAGAAGTGCCACGTTCCTGAGACCGTTTGTCCTTATTTTCTCAAGAACTGCAGGATCCAACCTCTTGATAAACTGAGATTTTAGGTGCTTCTCAAGATCAAATGCGGGAAAAGTTCCTTTCTCTTTGGCTATGTTTGTGCTCTCGTCATATACTATATTCATTATTCTCTTGAAAAGCTGATCCACGAATTTTATGGCTTCATCGGAGTCATATTTTATTTTCATCTTTATAAGCATATCTGCCAGTCCAGTGAAACCTACGCCAATCCTCCTTCCCTTTTTTGCTTCCTCGGTCTGTTGTTTCAACGGATGCTTGTAAAGATTGTAGTCTGTCACATCATCCAGGAACCTCACAGAATACCGCATAGCCCTTTCAAGACTGTCCCAATCAACATCAGGATTCTCAAATGGATTCTTTACGAACTGTGAAAGGTTTACATTACCCAGATTGCAAGCACCGTAGGGCTCTAATGGTATTTCCGAGCAGGGATTCGTAGTCAGAATTTCCATCCCATTGTATTCAGATGTACTTTCCTTTTTCATAGTATCCCAGAATATCAACCCCGGTTCAGCCCAATTCCTGGCAGATTCTATGAGCTCGCTCCAGAGATGCCTGGCCTTTATTTTTCTTTCAATCCTTTTAACTTTTTCGCTTTCGTAATGAAGGGTGAAATCATCATCTTCCTCTACTGCCCTCAGGAATTCGTCAGTTATTCTTACAGATATATTTGCATACCTAACACTCTTAAGATTCCTTTTTACTTTTATGAAATCAAATATATCTGGATGATCAACCTTCATAGTTATCATCAGGGCCCCCCTCCTGCCAGCCTGACCGATCGTGCCAGTTGTTTCAGACATTATATTCATAAATGATACTGCACCAGTTGACCTCAAGGCTGCATTATTTACTGGGGAACCCTTCGGTCTCAGAATGCTTATATCAGTTCCAACTCCTCCACCTAGGGAGTAAGTTCGGGCTGCTTCCTTTGTCCAGTCAAATATGGCCTCAAGTGAATCGTCGTGTATAGGTATCACATAGCAGTTATTTAGAGTAGCTCTCCGTCCATACTTTTCCTGACCTGCACCAAAGAGTATTCTTCCTCCCGGTATCATCCTGAAATCGGATAGGAGCCAGTAAAATTTCTCCTCCCATTCCTTCCTTTTATCACCATCTTCCACGGAGGCTATTTCCGTCGCTACCCTTCTCCACATTTCCTGCGGTGTCTTTTCAACCAGCCTCCCCTCTCTATCCTTCATCGCATATTTATCAACGAACACTCTAGCTCTTAATTCATCATTATTGAAATTCAATAATGTTTCATCTGGGATTCTAATAAATCCCAAATCCTCTCCTTCTTCCTCATTAGACATTTTATCACCGTAAGTATAAGCTATTATTAGTATGATAAAAAAACTTCTGTTATCAATGGTAACTTATTCTGCATTAAAAAATCATTTTATATTATAGGGTATATGATCTATCCTGTAAAATAAATGATCAATCCTATTAATTAACAAAAAATTTAGATATTCTTCGAATATTATGGAAACATTTCACAAAAAGTCTCTTAATAAATATGATAAAATATAAATATTAATTTTTATTTATAGGAATATGACACAGGGATTTACATCAGAGGATGATAAGTTGTCTGCTCTTCTAATGCAGATGGGAGTTCCGAGAAATGTTGCTAAGGCCTTAGTTTATATGAAAGGGAAGCCTGAAACAACCTCTGTGGAGATTGAGAAAAATGCTAATTTAAGGCAACCAGAGGTTTCAATTGCAATGAGGATACTCAAAGAGCATGGATGGATTGTAAAGAGAGATATCAAAAAGGAAGGAAAGGGAAGACCTGTTCATGGTTACAGATTATCAAAACCATTCGGGGATATAATAAAAGAGCTTGAAGAGGAACAAAAGAAGAAAATAGAAGATATGCAAAATGTATTAGGTCAGATTCAGAATTTGATCTAATTTTTTATTATTTTTACCTGTTCACCATCAGAGATTATAATAGTCTTTTTAAAATTTAAAAATAAACCTGTTTCCACTACGCCATTGAGGCCCTTTATCTCTTTGTTGGCAACCGATAGATCTATTTCATTTGAGGGTATACAATCCACCACGAGATTTCCATTATCAGTTATAAAATTTTCTCTTAGCCTGCAGATGAATTTCAAATTCTCGATACTTTCTATGGTCTTCTTTTTTCCAAATGGGAGGATTTCAATTGGTATTCCCATATGATCCGGTATTTTTTTAACCATTTTTTCGTCTGATGCTATTATCACATAATTCATTGAGCTTAGCGCCACTTTTTTTTCTCTCGTTAGTGCTCCGCCACCACCTTTTAGAATGTTTCCGGAAGGATCTATCTCGTCCGCCCCGTCAATGGTCACATCGATTTTATCGACTGAATCAATGTCAACTATTTGGATACCCAGATCCATGGCAAGATTCTCTGTATTTATGGATGTAGCGACTCCTATTATGGATCTCCTTAGGTCACTTTTTGAAAGCAATTTAATGAATTCGTTTGCAGTAGTGCCTGTACCAAGACCTATTACATTACCTGGAGAAACAAACTTTAACGCTTCCTTGGCTGCCATCAGCTTTTTATCCATATTTTATCACCGTAAATAAAGGGTCTCTTGATAATATTATTGGCATCCCCTGATTAGTGTCTATGGAAATACTGAAATCAGTAACATTCAGAATCTCATAATATATTTTTGATAATTTTAGCCTTCTCAGATAATTAGTTATGAATATGTTTGCTCTCCATTTCAGTAAATTTCTGAATTTAAAAAATTCCTCATTTATTGTTAGATATACTTCCTTGCCTTTTCTATTTTCATTTATAAATCCCACATTTTCCAATAATTTTATTTTTTTACTGGCAGTAACTTTGTTTAATTCTAAATCATCAATTTTAATTTCCTTCTTATCTATCAGACTTGAGATTATTACATATGAAGCTGAAAAATTCAGAGCCTCGAAATATTTCAGTTCATTTTCCTGAAGGATCCCTTTAAGCCAGTATTTGTTCCTATCGTTATTTAGAGAGACCAGATTCGCATCAATTAATTTCCTGGCGTGCCACTCAACCGTTTTTGGATCGATGTTAAGAGCTTTAGCAATATATGCGGATGTTCTGGCCGGTACAAAACTTATATTGCTGAATATTTGACATACTACGCCATTCGATATTACGATTTCGTCCTTGGCTCCGTAGTTATAATAAATTTCAATAAGAGGGTGCATATTTCTCGTAACTCCGTCTAAGTGCCCCATCATCTACGTGGGTGTATATCTGAGTTGTACTTATACTTGCATGTCCTAGCAAAACTTGAATTATTCTTATATCCGCTCCGTTCCTAAGCAAAGATGTGGCAAATGTATGCCTTAGAACGTGTGGTGTCACCTTCTTGTTTATACCTGCCCTTCTGGCAAGGTTCCTGATTATTCTTTCCACGGTTACCGGAGATATCTTTTTGCTTTTTGCGGTTGGGAATAAAAATTCCGCCTTTCCTTTCCTTTCTTTTATTTCCATAATATATTTTTTTAGATCAGGCACTATTTTATCGCTGAAAATTACAAGTCTATCTTTATCTCCCTTTCCTCCCCTTATTTTCAGTGATTTGTTTTCGAGATCAATATCGCTTACTCTGATAGAGCATAGTTCCGATACTCTCACACCTGTATATGCTAGCAATTCTACAATCAGTTTTTCCTTATTATTTCTGCAGCTATCCAGCATTTTTGAAACTTCTGTTTCAACTAGGTAATTTGGAACTTTCTGTGGTCTTTTGGGAGGGTTTAGAGGGCCAAGATCTCTTACTTCAAGAAAATCTAAAAAGGCCTGAAGTGCCCTTACGTACAGATAGATAGAGGTTTTAGAATAACCCAGTTCAAGTGATAAATATTCTTTAAAATCCTCAATACTTTCTCTCGTAATTTTCCTTTTATCAAATTTTATGAACTCGAGGTACTTTTGAGCTATATAACCATACATTTTTACCGTATTTTTGCTCTTCCCATTTGCATATAATCTATTCCTAAAAGACTGTGCAATATCACTTTCTATTTTTTCGTCTAGGGAAGCTCTCATATTGCCATGAATATAAATATGACAAATATAAGACTTTTGTCATATGATATTGACTACCGAAAAATAATTTTATGATTTCAGCTTAAAGAAAAGTGATGATTTTAAAGGAAGAAGAGATTAGAAAATTAAAAGAAGTTGAGAGATTTTCGAAGGAAAAGGTAAGGCTTAGGGCTTCTGAAGTAGATAGACTTGGAGAATTCCCTAATGATTTGATAAATGATATGATATCGATGGGACTTTTCTCAATGTATATACCAACTAAATATGGAGGGATGGGATATTCGTTGAGTTCCCTCATGGAGGCAGTAAGGATTATTTCTAGAGAATGTGCTTCAACATCTCTTATACTTGATGTTACCGTTTCATTATTTGCCGAGCCGATAATTCAATTCGGTAGTGAGTTTCTGAAAGAGAATTATCTAGGAAAAGTGGCAAGAGGAGAGATAGGAGCTCTGGCCATCACGGAACCCGGGACAGGATCAGATGCTGCTGCAATAAAAACAATTGCAAAGAAGGAAAATGGAAAATATAGGATCAACGGAACTAAAACATTTATAACTAATGGAAAAGAAGCAAGATTTTACCTTGTTTCAGCCATGACTGATCCAATGAAAAAACACAAGGGAATGACTTTGTTTGTGGTAGATAGAGATAATCCAGGACTCAGTATTGGAAATGAATTTAGGAAAATGGGGGTTAGAGGGTCAAGTACCACAGAGGTGATTTTAAATAATGTAGAAGTTGGTGAAGAATATATTCTTGGGAAGGAAGGTGAGGGATTCAAGATAGAGATGGAGACATTGAACGTCGGAAGAATAGGGATAGCAAGCCAGGCTGTAGGTATATCAGAGGGTGCGTTTAACGATATGAGAAATTATGCTATGGAGAATCAAGAAAATATTAGGGAATGGTTCCTTTTCAGGATGGCTGACATTGCGAGTGATCTGCAATCTTCTATAAAAAATTTAGAAGAAGCCATAGCCTACAGTGAAAGTGGTAAAAATTCTCCACTCTTAAGTTCAATATCTAAACTCACAGCCGGAGATTCCGCTGTAAGTATAACATCAAGGGTGCTCTCCTTACTTGGAATTAATTCACTTTCCGAAGAGTATCCGGTAGAGAGAAGATTTAGAGAGGCAAAGATAACTCAGATTTACGAGGGAACAAACGAAATTCAAAGACTAATAATAGGAAAAGAATTATTGAAGGGTAGGGATTTCAAAGATTGACATGGTTCAATGAGTATTTTTCTATATCCTTCAAAATGGCCGAAGGATGATCAGGATCGTGTTCAAATACTATTATCCATTTTTCTTCATATGCTCTTTCGAGAAGCTCCTTTTTTCTTGAAAAAGTTTCCATAGGATATAGGTCATAAGCCATAATATATGCAGGTTTTATATGAGCAGACGTTGGGATCAGATCTCCAAAGTAAACTACAGAATTATTTCCATCTCTCGATATTACTATCTGATGCCCTTTTGTGTGACCACCTGTTTTAATTAGTTCCACTCCCGGGATGATTTCTTCGTCTCCATTTATTGCAATTATCTGGTTGTCCAGACCCTTAAAATTGAGATAGTTATAATTTGGTTTTGTCTTTTCATTTGGATTTCTGATCTCGTCCAGCGTGTCATCCTGAATTATATATTTTGCGTTTGGAAATGTAGGTTTAATTTCACCTTTATCATTAATTGTTGCCCAGCCAGTGTGATCTAAATGTCCGTGTGTAAATATTACATCCGTTACATCATTTCTGCTTATTCCCAGTCCTTCAAGATTTTCAATTAGGCTTCTCTGCCTGTGTATATCATAAATTGATAGCAACTTGCTTTCAAATTTGTCACCCATCCCGAGATCAACTAGCGCGATCCTTTTCTTTGTCTTGATTATAAGTGTATTCGTCCCTAGCGTTATCCTGTTTTGATCATCCGGCAGGAAGAATTTTTGCCAAACAGGCTTAGGGACAACCCCAAACATAGCCCCCCCATCAAGTTTGAACGTTCCATCGTTTACAATTATATATTCACTTTCGCCTACTTTCATAATTTCTGTAATTTTCCGTGATATTTATTATTTCTTTAAAATTTCATATAATTTATCTTCCTTTAGCATTAATCTTTGATTATCAAGCCATAATCCCTCTTTAACAATCTCTATTTCCGCGACTTTTCCTTTCATATAACTTTTGAAATTTTCCTTTTCGTTACTCGGGACGGATACGATGGCTGCTCCAGATGAACTTACCGATATGATATCATTCTTAAGATATAATAATTCTTGAGGCGTAATGTCCTTCAATTCATTTTCAGAAACTCTCAGACCCCGACCTAAATAGTTCGACAATTCTTCCATTGATCTTATGAGACCACCTTCGGCAATATCATGAATATATTCTACATTTACTTCTAAATTTTTTATTTCGTTTAATATATTTGATATCGATAGATCTTTTTCTTGAACATTGGACTTTTTTCTATCCATTTTATCCTTAAAGAATTTATATTCTTGCCCTAGTTTTCCAATCACAAAAAAAGTGGATTCCTTATTTATCCTATGGATTCCGTAGATCGGTTTACCAGATGCAATAAGAGCTATACTCCCTGCTATTCCATATTTTATATTACCATAATTGCCGGTATGAGCAGAAGCTAGTTTAACATTATTTGATCTTAAAATCCCGTACATTTTCTCTATGAAATCAATATAATTATCGTTTGCACCTTCAGGTGATTCAAAATCAATCATTGCATATTCGGGACTTATTCCGGATGTTAGAAAATCATTCTGAATGAAAATATATGAAAGTGTTGCATTTTCCTGTGGCGTAAGAAACTCATAATACATCATTGGTTCTATTTTGACAATAATATTTATTGGCGAGCTAATTGTTGAGAAATCAGAGCCTATTACATTGTCTTTGACCATTACGTCCACGTTATTTTCAATCAAGTTCCTTAATTTTTCTAGCTCTATTTTACCCATTTCGCAATATCAAGTACATACTTATAAATAAAAATTTATCAAATATGCACATGCCGTAATGTGATAATTGAAAACGGGAGTTTTTCATCTGAAGATATCGTCATATCATCCGCTCCTGTAAAAATATACGATAATTCAAAATTTATAAAATGGATAGGCGCTGGATTTAATGCAGAAATGCATTATTTATCAAAAAATGAAGCTATGATGAAAAGAGAGGACCCTTCATTAATAATGAAAAATTCAAAATCTCTCATAACATTTCTTGTGAATTATAAGAGAAGATTTAATTATGATCGAAGGTATGGCAGAATTTCTAAATACGCACTTGGAATTGATTATCACATATTCGTAAATAAGATTGTAAAAAATTTCGTTGAAAAAAATAACCTATTTGTTGATACTTTCTTGATTTACACAGATACGGGACCAATTGATGAAAGATTGATTTCTTCGGAATCAGGTAGCGGATGGATAGGTAGAAACTCGATGCTAATCAATAGTAAAATTGGATCGTTCACTTTTATAGGAGAAGTTATTACTGATTTAAAAATCAACAACTTCAATATTCCCTCTCCTGACCTGTGCGGAAGCTGCAATCGTTGCATACTAAGTTGTCCCACATCAGCCATAAATTCCGATAGAACAATTGATTCAAGGAAATGCATTTCGTATAACACGATTGAAAATAGGGGTATTATCGATCCTTCTGTCGCATTGAAAATGTCAGATATGATATTTGGTTGCGATATATGCAATGAAGTATGCCCCTGGAATAATAATACCAAATATTCGGAAATTCCTGAGGTTGTAAATTACGATTTTGGAAACAAGGCAAAGATAGAAGAACTTGCTTTTATAGATAGAGACAGTTTTGCAAAAATTTACAAGAATAGCAGTATCAAGAGGGCAGGATATCAAGGAATTGCGAGAAATGCAATTATAGCTATTTACAATAATGACAGGAGTGACCCACTTTTGAAAGAAGTAGAAAAAAATTTTGATGATTTAAGAACAAAACAAATAAAAATATTAAAGAATCAGGAATAGCCTATTGTGAATATATCAGGATAGGAGTTATCGTTGTATAATGTTCCGTATGAGTAATAATAGTCCTGGATCGCATTGATATCTATAGATGGAGAAGATGTGTACCCCCAACTAACGTTGCCTGAGACTTGATAGACATTAAAGTAATAATTTGTGTTGCCTGAAAGGTTCGTGACGGGAATTGATATGTTATACCATAATTGCCCTGACGTTACATTGACGGTAACATTTGACAAAACGTTGGAAGACCATAGAGAAGTACCCATGCTGAATGTAATTTGCCCAGACCCACTTAAATACAGTACTACATAATTAATTGAGGCGGAGGAGTTGTTTCCAATTGTGAATTCTTCAGCTTCCGGTAAATTATATATAGATATATTTGCAGAAGTAGCGTTTACTTCAGAAAATACTGCTGAATTTTGAACCTGATTTCCCGAAAATACAATTGTTTCATTTACAGAGGAGCCAGAAACTGTCAGCGAACCTGATGGTGGGGAGGCGCTATATCCTGCAATAGACCCAACAGTAAAGGAATAAGTTCCATTTGGTTCTTGGAATGAAATGCTTGATGTAGTAGAGGATTGGCTTGTTCCGTTTAATGAAATTGACCAGCTGGTCCCGGTCTGAAGACCTGATTCTGTGAATGTGACGACGTAATTCTTTTTATTAATAATTACACCTGATTGAGCATTCACAAAATTATATGCGTTGATAGTTCCCCAACCCACTACAAGATTGTAACCATTTGCGGATGAAAATTCACCATTACTACCATTATATATGAAATAGAAAGGTGGTGCCGATGTGTAACTTCCATTTACCTGGGCTTGTCCAAGTTTATATATTAAAGGATTGATAAAACCTTCCTCTGATCCCATATAATTATCAATTGTGGCTATCATTCCAGCCATCAGAGGAGAGGCAACCGATGTACCCCATAGTGTTTGAAAACCTGATCCGCTGGATGTTGTTATATATATTGACATATTTGCTCCGTCTGCTGCAATATCTGGCACTCCCCTCCCCGATGAAACACCAGTTACACTAGAATTAGAGGTTATTGCACTGTTGGCCATTGAACTTGACAATTGCCATGAAGGTTCGGGGAATACTGAGCTCACTCCCCCCTGAGAACCGTCGCCGGACTGGGGAGAATTATACCATACTGCCTGTGATAATATACCGGTTGTTCCGGTGCCGTTTTCAGTTGGGGTTCCTGAAAGGGTCATTTCGGCCCCTCCTACTGCCAAGGTTCCGAAATTATTATACGCCATTGTGGCAGGGAAACTTGGAGCAGCTGAATTTGTGTTTCCATCATCACCAGATGATGCAAGTACTGTAATTCCTCTAGCAGCAGCCTGTTCTTCATATTGCATCCATGTACTATCATTAGAGTCCTGTCCTCCCCATGAATTGCTAATGGCAACTACATTTTTCAATGGAGAGAACGATGATCCGTTATTTAGGGCAGCCGCAAAAGCCTCATCAAGATAAGTTTCCGTGGCAGATGGGCCGTATACCTCAACAATATTGGCCCCCGGGGCTGTACTACCCGCCATTTCTAAATCCAATGTGCTCTCAAAATTTGCCTGAGAAGGATCGTTGGCTGCGGATGGCCCTGGATTTGGAGCACCACCTACCGGGTACCCATAAATGTTAGGTTTGGGCTCCCCGGTAGGAAGTGTATTATTGAAGTAATTGGAAATATCAGATGGCACAAATGGGGCGTATAAGTTACCAGAAGAGTCGTTACCGGCCCATAGTATGGTGACAATTGTGGAATTTACTGGATATCCTTTTGAATAAAGTTGCTTCAGCTGATAGGCGACCTGTAAATCAGAGCCATAGAGTAATTGTGATCCATTTGAGTTTATGAACATTGGAGCTATTTTTGCCCTGAATTCATTGTTCAATCCAACAATATTAGAGATATCATTTATATAGGGGCCTGAGTAATGCACTTGTGAAACAGGGGCAATATAGCTACTTCGAGCACTTATCAGCCCAAATTTAGTATTAAATAATTCTGAAAATTGATAATAGGAGCCCGTAATACTTATTGAAACCCTATCACTGTATGTCACTACGTTGAATCCATTTTGTATGAAATAGTTTGCAATAGAATAGTATTCATTTGAATTTACTGAAAATAGTTTAATAAATTCACTTTGTGACATATATTTATGATATAATGGAGAAGATGGGTTCTGCAAATCATTTAGATATTTATTAAGTAATTCCTGATTTTTATATTTTAATGTTATCATTATTGTTACTTTTTCCTTTTCATTTATATTTGAATAATGTATAATATTTGATATTTGACCACTGATACTAGGTGGCAGAGCATTATTTTCATTATTATTCATTGCACTGGTCGATGACAAGGCGGTAAAAAGGAAGACCATTGTCACGATTAAACTCAATATAACTATCCGCTTCATATTACCATTATACATATAATTATGCCATTATTTAAATTTTATCCTTCTTAATTAATTTTTTTCCATCTCTCTTAACTAATTTTTGGATTTATTCCTCTTCATAACAATATTTATTTCATAACATTTTAGTAATACTAATTTTAATGGATATTTCCGCGATTTCCATTTTCCCAGGTCTGCAAATATTTAATAAAAAATTTTACATGACACATTATGTTAAGTATAAAAGTGACAGTAACTAACATCGCATCAATTTATGATCAAGAATCAAGAACTAGGGGAAGAGAGATAATCCTTGACGAATATAAAGAAGAAAAAATCAATAATACAATTCAAATGGGCATATCTCCAGATTTTATTAATGATCTTATGAAAAATATTTCACAAACTTTTGGGTTTTCTGCTAAACCTTCGCAGAAGATTATTTTAAAACTTTCAGATGAAGAATATGAATCTCTAGGAATAAAATTTGAAGTTAATGACATTTATATTGTAACATTCAACGATGGAAAGATTGAGTTCAGTAGGGAGCATTTTTAGTCAATAGGTAAATTTATATGAAATCCAATCTACTTGCTGTAATTGATTCGGGCACAACCGGAACTAGATGTACTATTTACGATAATAATCTAAATACTATAGGATATCATTACATAAGAAATAGAAATTTCTATCCTTTTTCAGGATGGGTTGAACAGGAACCTGAAACAATATACAGAAATGCTGTTAGTGTCTTTAATAAGGCCATAAAAAATGCTAAAATTGATAGAGATAACATAGGAATGATAGGAATTACAAATCAGAGAGAGACCATAATTGGATGGGATAAAAATACAGGAATTCCAATATATAATGCCATAGTCTGGCAAGATAACAGGACGGCTGATTTATCAAAAAAGATGATGCGAACTGGGATGGAAGATGCTATAAGAGATAAAACCGGCTTACTTATAAATCCATATTTTTCCGCCTTGAAGATAAAATGGATTATTGAAAGTAAGGGATTGAAAAAGCATGAATTGAATAATATTTTATTTGGGACTGTAGATAGTTGGCTGATATGGAAATTTTCAAACGGGGAAAGCTTTATTTCTGATTATTCAAATTCATCAAGAACAATGTTAATGAATATTAAAACCCTGGAATGGGATGATGAACTTCTTTCATATTTTAAAATCGAAAGAAATAATCTTCCACTGATTTCCCCATCATTTGGTGATCTCAATATATATGCAGAAAAATTGGGAAACATTCAGATAACGTCAGTACTGGGTGATCAACAATCAGCTATGATTGGTGAGGGATGCCTAAATTTTGAAAATACTAAAATAACTTTAGGGACTGGAACTTTTATTTTGCAGAACATAGGAAAAAATAGTAGTATCAGGAAAGATGGCATCCTGACTACCGTTGCATATGGGACTTCCCGTAATAATGTAAATTTTTCACTCGAAGGCTCAACTCAGATTTCTGGTGGAATAATAGATTGGTTAATAAAAAATAGAATGGTTAGGAATATCGAAGAGGCAAATAGGATACTAATGGAAGAGAAGGATAAAGGATGGGATGATGATATTTACTTTGTACCGTCTTTCAACGGATTGTACTCTCCATACTGGGATTCCACATCAAGGGGTTTAATTGTAGGAATTTCAAATAACACAAATAAAAGGTCTATAGTTATGGCAGCATATGAAGCTATAATTTTTCAGATTATAGATATCTTAGATTCAATGAATAATACCACAGGATTGTTGAGAGTTGATGGTGGATTATCACAAAATCATACTCTTATGCAATTATTATCAAATTATCTTGGGAGAGAGATTTCTGTGAGTATTAATCATGAAATAACAAGTTATGGTTCTGCAATTGCAATGATCTCGACTGAAAATGGCCTAAATACTGAGCTCTATGATAGGTATATCTTAAAAAGGAATATTTTTAAACCTGAAAAATTTGATGCTGAACCCAGGTATAAAAGATGGAAAGAGGCAGTACAAAGATCCATGCATTGGACTAACAGAAACCTAAAATTTAGATATTACTAATTGTCTGAAAATGTAAGCAAAAATATTAATACTTCACTTTTCCTTTAATTTTAATGAATGATGATAACAATTCCTCGGACCTTTATGATTATTTGAGCGTTTCTGAGGTATCAAAAATAATAGAAAGAGATAGAATGGAAATAGAACTTGAAAGAAGGTTAGATGAGATTGAGCGAGATCGACGTAGAAAAACAAAAAAAACACTGGAAGAAATAGCATCAATATCAAGGAAATATTTTCTAATTGCAAATGAATTAGTTGAAAATGGAAATTATTACGAAGCTGTAGAATTATATTCAAGATCCATTCAAATTTCAAAGAGGTATCTTAGAAGAAAAGCCCAGGATTCAATTTTCAATAGGGCCATTACAGTTTCACTAATGGGTTTCCCGGCTCTTGCACTCCAAGACCTGAGAACAATAACGAAATGTAAACCCATAAAGGCTGATGTATTTTACGTAATGGGACAAATATATGAAAGTCTTGACAAGAAATGGCTCGCAAAGAAAATGTATGAAAAATCCCTGAGTATTGATCCTACCTATTGGCGTGCAAAGAATAGTCTCAATAGGAGAGATTAAAAAATATAAGCTTTCCACACTAGATAATTTTTATCTAATAAAAAGAAATAATGTAAAAGGTCGATCTATTTGAAAATAGTAAATTACTCCCGGGTTCCAATTAAAAGATATGATCCCAGTGAAAGATTGAGGGGCCTGGACTTACCAACTTTAGTTCCATACACATTAGAAGAGGTGGTAGCCGAGAGTTCAAGGTGCCTTGGCTGTGGTTTATGTGTCCAAGGATGCCCAGCAAGGATAGATATTCCGGGTTATCAGATAGCAATGGCTAACGGTAAAATTGATGAAGCCCTTAAAATTAATTTTGAGAAATTGCCATTCGTAGCTGTTTGTGGCAATGTATGCCCTCATCCGTGTGAAGATGTTTGTGTTCTCGATGATAATAAAGGTTCTCTTGCTACAAGGCATATAAAAAAATATGTAGCAGAAAACGTTGGAAATTATAATGATGTTCTTAAAGTTAAGAAGAATGATCTTGGTGGACATCCAGATGTTGCAATAATAGGAGCTGGTCCTGCAGGACTTACTGCTGCATTTTACCTGTCTATAAATGGAATAAATGTAGACGTATACGAAGGCACGGATAAAGCAGGAGGGATGATGGTTCATGGTATCCCTGCATTCAGACTTTCCAGAGAACTTATCCAGAAAGAGGTTGATCACATTCTTTCATATGGTGGTAGAATATTTTATAATAAGAATGTTGGTAAAGATATAAAATTTGAGGATTTAATGGCAAAATACGATTCCATTTTTATTGCAATAGGAAACTGGAATCCCACCCTAACCAGAGTTAAGGGTGAAGATCTCAAAAATGTTTACCACGCAATAGAATTCTTGGGCAGAGTGAATAATGGAGAGAAAATTGATGTTGGAAAAACAGTAGCTATAATAGGAGGAGGTTTCACTGCATTCGATGCTGCGAGAATGTCTTTAAGACTTGGAGCTGAAAAAGTCCTGGTGCTATACAGAAGAGCAAAAGAGGATAGACCGGGTTATCCATCAAGCAATGCAGAAGAAGAACTTGAAGAGGCAGAGGAAGAAAAGGTTGAGTTTGTATGGGAAATTAGCCCGATAGAATATGTGGGAGAAAATGGAATAGTAAAGGGAATTAGATACTGGAAGAATCAGATGATAGATAACGGAAGGGGTAGAAGAGAACCGGTACCAATTAAGGATAAGGAATATTTCATGGAAGTTGATACTATTATAGAAGCAACTGGTCAGAAGGGCAATTTCTCATTTATTCCACAACAAATAATGGAAAAGATGAAGATGACAAGCGGAGGAGACTTGATAGTAAATCAGTATAATATGACAAGTTACCCCGGCATATTCGCGGGAGGAGACATAACCAACAAGAGAAAGGATATCATTAGTGGAGTTGCAGATGCTGGTAGAGCCGCTATGGGTATATTGTTATACCTGAAGAGTATCGGGAAAATAGAGAGAGTTCCACAGAGACTGACTAATTTTGAAAAGGGACCATACTCTACCACATATTATGAAATAAAAGATGAAAGGGCTTATACCCTAATTCAGTAATTTTATTTTTTAGATTTTTCATCCAAAATATTGTTTTCGAACCAGTTAATTATTTCTTCGAGCCTTTTTATCCTGTTCTTAGGCTTGCCTCCTCTCGATAGTTCATGATTCTCTCCCTTGAAAATTATCATTTTAACATTATTTCCATTGGTTTTCAGAGCAGAGTAAAATTCTATTGCCTGAGATAATGGACACCTATAATCCTCATCTGAGTGCACAATTAGTAAAGGAGTCTTAACATTCCTGTAATATTTTATTGGCGATTTATCCAAATAATGCTCAAAATTATCGAGAGGATTTCCTCCAATCTGATCTCCGTTGAACCTTGGGCCAATGTCACTTGTAAAGTAGAATGATATCTGGTCACTTATTGATCTGTCAGTTATTGCAGCTCTGAATCTGTCTGTGTGTCCTATTATCCAGTTTACCATAAAACCACCATAGGACCCGCCTTCGACACCTATCCTTTTAGGGTCAATTCTGAATTTAGAGATTGCATAATCTACTATCTCATTAATATCTTTGTAATCCCTTTCCCCATATCTTTCTTTAATTTCGAGTGCAAAATTATCTCCATAACTATCACTTCCTCTAGGGTTTGAATAAAGAATGTTGAAACCTTTCTGATTCAATAAATGGAATTCAAAAATAAATCCCTCTCCATATGATGTCCGTGGACCGCCATGTATTTCTAGAATAGTGGATTTCGACTTACCCTTTATAAACCAGCAATCCAGATCTTTTCCATCGCTTGCCCTAACCTTAAAATTCTGAGCCCTGTTTAGTTTAAAAGATGAAATTTTCCTGTTAAGGTCTGTTATTTTTTTAATTTTTTTATCTCGGCTGACCCAGATTTCCTGAGGTTCATTGGATGATTGTGATATATAGTATATTTCATTTTTAAGAATATCGTATCCATCAATAGAGAAGTTTCCGTCTATTTCCTTATATAATTTACCATTAAAATCGATTGAATACAATCCAGCTTTTCCTTCCGATGTTGAAACGAAATATATTTTACCATCACGTACTTTTATCAATCTGTTTTTTCCCATCCGGGAATCTGAATTAACAGAATTAGATATAGAAATATCATATTTCTCAGATAATGATATAATTTCCTTTTTGGAGTAGATAAAAAATTTTGGACTTTCGAAAATGCTTTTGTTATGCCTGTTCATCAAGAAAATTATTCGCCCATCTTTTAGAGAGTGTATGTTGCTTATTCCAACCTTCTCGGATGTTAGAAACTCAAATTTTTTTCTGGCTATATTGAAGAGAGACAACCTTGAATCATATACGTCCCATCCCTTTGGTCTTACAATTGCTGCAATATTTTTGCCATCCTGCATTGGTTCTATTTCAATAATTTCATCTTCACCTTTCCATAACTCCTCCTTTTTTCCATTTGTTGATATTTTTATTATCCTTAGTTCTGAGTTATGCACAAACCCCTCTCCATTGAAATAAATTGGATAATCATCTATAATCCTATAATCTTCATCTTTCTGTTTTTTTTCAAGTATTGCATATATGCTTTTTGAATCACTGCTCCATTTATATGATTTTAAATTTATGTCAGTACTAAATATTACCCTCTCATTGCCTTTACTTATATCCCTAAGAATTATTGATGATTTTTTATCTTCCTTGGAAGTGTATATCATCATTTCTTCGTTAGGGGATATAATTGCATCCCTGTCCTTTTCACCCCTGCTGTATTTTAAAATCTTTTTCTCTCTAAGTTCATAAATAGAAGAAATATAATCATTTTTGCCTTCATTGGGACTGAATATCTCAAAGAAAATTTTGTCCTTTGCGACGTTAACATTTGCTATAAATTTTAAATCATAAAAATTTTTAGGATTTAATCCAGCCATTGGTTAATATGTGTCGATAATATTTATCATTTACTATTTCCCTTGAAATAACAAATTTTCTTTTAACTAAATTGAGAATAATTTGGGATTTTTTTAAATTTAAATAAATTCTTGAATTATTCCTTTATGGTCAAAATTTTAAAAAATGTTTAAATTTTATTGCCGAATTTATTTCATTAATTTTTATTTATTAAGGAACTCCTTTTAGTTTCTTTTCTGACCTCTGCAGTGAGTCGCCCTAATTCTTCCTTATCTCTGTTTACAAATTTGAAAAATGACTCCACTGATGGATTTACTTTTATTATCTTGTCGGAAATCTCCCAACTCATTCTCCTTAAATCAAAGTGAGCCTGGGGTGTAGATCTCAATTCCACAAGATAAATAATCTCTCTTAAATTTGTAGTAATTATTACAGGATATCTATAACCGAACGGGACAACATACTGAGCTGTAAATGGATTAATTGGCTTCAAATTCTTGAATAATTTCCTGGCCCTTTCCATTCCGGTCCTGTAAATATTGTTTAAATAATCATCCATAGCTATGGTTGGAGGTGTATCATATCCATATTCTGTTGTGAGCATTTTTCTTTGAATTGATAAGATCCTATGTCTCTGAAGTTCTCTGAAAGCACCGAAATTAAGCGTTATTTCAAATGTATAATTTACATGCTCTAGACTTCTGTCAGGTTTTTGTCTCCTGTTGCTCCTCAAATCAGAAATTGACTTGATCATATCCATTCTTTCTTTTCTTGATAAATCATTCATTTTCTTTTTAATTAATGAAAAATGTCCATCTGCCCTTTCAAAGTAATAAGATGCTAGTACTGTGGACAACACTTCATCATCATCCCGATAACTGAGAAGACTAACATTTTCTCCCTCGCCTCTTTCAAATTCAAAATCACGGGGAACAAATTTTTTAATTTTCTCGAGATATTTAATATTTGAAACTCCATGCAATGATTCAACAGAATTAATTAGTTTTGGAAAAATCTGTGTCAATTCATTATAAAGTTCATTGTATAACCACGAGGCTTCGACTGAGTCAGTTGATTTCAGTCTTTCCAGTAAATGTGAGAATGCCCTTGCATTTCCGCTAATGCCTATGTTCGTTAGAGTTGAAGATGGGAGGAGAGATCTTGCTTCATCAAGTGCTCTGCTCCTTATGGAATTTTCATAAGATTTTAGAAGTATCTTATCTGTTTCGTTATCTTTACCCAATTCTATTTTCTTCCCATCTGGATTTTTAAATTCTGCCCCTTCTATAGGATATAATTCCTTTAATTTGACAATAAGTTCGTTCTTCATTCTAATATAGTCATCAAATGCCTCATCACAGTATTCAATGTAATCAGGAGTTAAATTCTGAGGTATTCCTATTTTTTCCGGATCTGCATATAGATATTTTCCATTTATTTTTTCATCGTAAGAAACATATCTGGAACTCTTCTCTAGATATGATAATCCAATCCTTCCTTCCTCAATTATCTTTGATAGAATATTGCTTACGTTCTGAATTCCTACCTGAGCCGTTACTAGTTCTGATATTGATTCGTCTCCGTACTCAAGAAAAATCAACTCATAGAATCTTTCACCTTTATTCTCGTCCTTTGAAAACTCCTTCTCCCAGAGCCTCCTTAAGTCCACCTCTGCTGCCCTGCTATATCTAGACATCAGGGCCCCTCTGTCTATCATTTTCGGTAGATTTATGATAAAGACATCCTTATCCTTATTGGAAAAATAATCCATAACATCGTAATTTCAGTTGGAATTTATTCTTTTCCATAAACTCTTTTTTTCATCAAAGTTTTTTCATAAAATCTTTTATCATTTACGTGCTTTACTATTATGCGCTTTAATATTACACAGGATCAGATGGAACTTCTTAAAGAAAGAGTTCTTACGTCAAGGAAGATAGGATCGGATGAAAATCTTGTTTTACACGGAGGAGGAAATACAAGTGTAAAAATTAATATTTTTGATCATACGGGGAAAGAGGTATATGCACTATTCGTTAAGGGATCAGGATCTGATTTATCATCCATAAATGAAGATGGTTTTACTGCATTAAAAATGGATGAGCTATTGGAAGCAAAGAAAATAAAAGACATGAGTGATATTGATATGGTTTCATATCTCAGAAAATGCATGCTTGATCCTGATCAGTCTTCTCCTTCTGTTGAAACTTTCTTGCATGCCTTTATACCTTTCAAATACGTTGATCATAGCCACGCAGATTTCATTCTTTCTGTTACAAATACGGACCTAGGTGACAGAGAAATTTCAGATATTTTTAATGATAGAGTTTTAATTCTTTCATATACTCCGCCCGGATTCGATCTCGCTAAAACTTTTGGAAAACTTATAGATGAATATAATTTGGAAGACTATGATGGAGCTATATTGAGAAATCACGGTCTCATAACTTGGGGGAATACAGCAGAGGAAAGTTATAGAAAACATATTGAGATAACGTCTACCGCTGAAAAATACGTTAGACAAAAATGGAAGGGTATACCGGAGGGGAAAGAACCACCGAATTCAAAAGAAACCATGATTTCATATCTTCCAAAAATAAGAGGTATGCTGAGCAAGAATAGAAAGAAAATATTGAATTGGGATAGGAGCCCTGAGATAATTGGATATTCTATGCTGGATATTGCAAAGGAAATGGCAACACTTGGTCCCGCCACACCAGATATGTTGATAAGGACTAAGATGGATTACCTATTCATAGAGGATATAAATGATTTAGAAAGACAGATAAATGATTATGTTTCAAAATACGAGGAAGAATTTAAAAAATATATTGGTTCATCATATCCTATGCATGACCCCTATCCTTCTGTGATACTAATAAAAGGGATAGGCTTGGTAACTGCTGCCTCCTCAAAGAAAGAAGCACTTGTCATAAGAGATTTAGCACTTCATACCTTCAGAGTTACACATTCTGCAAGTCTTATAGCAAGGAATAAGTTCATTGGAAGAAAAGATGCATTCCTGATGGAATATTGGTCACTTGAAGAAGCCAAGCTAAAGAAGAAGAAGGAGCTACCGCTCCAGGGATATATAGGTTTAGTCACAGGAGCTGCCAGCGGAATAGGGAAGGCAACATTCTTAAGATTCTTAGAAGAAGGTATAACGGCAATAGGCGGTGACATAAACGATAAGGTACTGGAATTCAATGAAAAATTTAAATATATAGGGTCAGGGATTAAAATGGATGTTTCTGATGAGAAATCTGTTATTGAAGCTGTTGAATCAATCATACTTAATTATGGTGGAATAGATGTTGTTTTTAACAATGCGGGGTATCTTCATCCTTCTAACTTGGAAGAAATAGAACTATCGGATATGCTTAAGCACATCAATGTAAATGCAATCGGGACTTTCTTGGTTACAAAAGAAACATTCAATGTTATGAAGAGGCAGAATATAGGAGGGAATTACATTTTCAATATAACTAAGAACCTCACCAATCCTGGAGCAGGAATGGCATCGTACGGTTCAACAAAGGCGTTTGCAGCACAGTTGTCCAAGTACGTAACCATTGAAGGTGGAAAATACGGTATAAGAAGTAACATTGTTAATCCCGATAAGATATTCCGAGATTCAGCCATATGGGAAAATGGTGTTCTTGAGAACAGAGCCAAAGCCAAGGGTATTACGGTGGAAGAATACAAAAAGGGAAATCTTCTCCATATAGAGGTTCTTCCTGAACATGTGGCAAATGTTGTTGTCGAACTAATAAAAGACAATATATTCGGAGCGACAACAGGGGCAATGATACCTATTGATGGAGGAATTCAATGATCAGAGTATATAATCGATTTTATTCAAAATTAAATCAAACTTATTCTTATTAATCTCATTGAAATTCTTAATTCTTTTGAGTAGAAAATTCAAATCATCTTCATCTATCCACCAGTTGAGTAATACTTCACTACCATCGTAATTCTGATAAAATTGGATCGGAAACGCAGCAAATGGTTCTCTGGATAATGAGGATACAGAGAATGAACTAATATTTCTTATATCTTCATAAATCTTTATGTCTCCGTCCCTTAACAATTTAGATTCCCTTATTATGCCTCCATAGCCAGTGATCCCTTCTGAAAATCTTATCACCCTTTCAGATTCTGTGTTATTTTCTCCCAGAATAAAGAACATGATGTGAGGAAAGGAATAATGCGGGAATAAATGGATACTATCCGATGAATCTAATTCCTTTACCATTACATGCAACAAGTGCCTTGGATAATCATATTTCCTAAGAAAGGAAATGTCATCTATATGGTCTCCAAGATATTCTATTCTCCAATAATTCTCTCCTTCTACCTTGAGCCTTTCCAGGCCCTTGATAAGCATATCGGAGATTAAACCAGTGGATTCATCAATAAATCTATATCTTACATATTCCCTTCCATTATTCCATAAAGTGAATGGATCCTTCATTACCCCTGGAATCAAGGATATATCCCTTCCCCTTACGTCACCTTCTTTCGGTTTTTCTAAAGTATTCTTAAGATTTACAAATAAAACATCTCCAATCTCAATAATCTCTATTCCATTTCTCTTTGCTTCTGCCTTTATTTCATTATAATTTTCATCATGTTTTGATATTTTTGCATATTTTATTCCCTTTTCATAATCAGAATATAATCTAAATGTTCCCTTCCTTGAAAAATCTATGGGATAAAGACCGGAAGGATCCCTTGATATAATAAGATCCCGTTCCCATATGGAAATTGGATTAAGTTTCATATCTTCTGGATAAATAACTATAACTGCTATAACAATTTTTTCCTCTATCTAGGTGAGAAAAGATTTTTTAATGGATGTTAATTCACATTCATGGAAAATTTACTAAAGATTGGAGATATTGCCCCTGACTTTGAGGCAATAGACCAAAATGGTAAAAAATTGAAGATTTCCGAAAGGAAAGGCAATGTTGTGGTTCTCTATTTCTACCCTAAGGATTTTACACCAGGATGCACCGCTGAAGCCTGTAATTTCAGGGATAATTTTGAGGAATTTACTAAAAGGGGAATAGATGTCATTGGCATAAGTGTGGATTCGGAGGGAACCCATAAAAAATTTGCCGAAAAACTTGGCATCCCTTTCATTCTAATATCAGATAGGACTAAAGAAATTTCAAAAAAGTATAATGTTTTGGGGCTTACAAGTGCAAAGAGGGTGACTTTTATTATAGATAAAGACGGTAGGATAGCGCATATATTTGAAAAAGTTTCACCCAAAGAACATGCCAAGGAAGTAATAAATAAAATAAATGAAATGAAAATTAATTAATTTTCTTATTTTCATCCTCTTTTGTTTCGGTCTCTGTTTTCATATCTTCCTTTATCTCATTTTTTTTAGGGATTCTTTTCCTCGCATTACCTATCATCCTTGCAAAGTATGCAAATATTAGGAAGAATATGTATGTAATGATGAAGTAGGTTATTAATAGGCTTTTACCAAATTCCAAAATAATTACATAGATTGGGACAAGTACTGGACCTAGGAATTCAACAGAATGTTTTATAGAGGTATTATTTGATATATTCACTGTAGAAAATGTAAAATTCAGGATATATGCATTATTAGATAAATGGCCCAAATTCTCAGATGCATAATAGGTTGAACCATTCTTAATCATTTCTACAGTATAATTTGAAAAAATATCACCAGTAAATAAACTGATCAAAGATATGTTTGCATTGCTTGATATGTTATTTGCCGGAATTGAAAAATAAACGAGATAATCATTATTTATATTGGTATAGTTAAAACGTATATCATAAGATAAGCCGTTAATTTGATAAATAACGTCAGAATGCGATGGAGCATTTGTAAGTGTATAAGAAATACCGCTAACAGCAATAAAAAATGCTATCATAATTGCAAGAAATCCGTAAAAAGACCTATCCGTATACCTCCACGTCTTCGTATAGTGAAAAATTATAACAAGAATTACGGGTATTAGGAGGTACAGGAAATAGATGTAAAATGAACCAAATAAAAGTATAGATGATATGATAACCCCTATTAACAGCCCTTTAGTTCCACTTTTAAGTCTTTTTCCAGTTAATCCTTCCCACATTCTAAGTGATAATCAAAAAAGGTTAATTAATATACCGCATATCAGAATAAGCATGGCTAAATTTTCAGAAATAGGAATAAACAGTTATTATTATAAGCTTGACTACTGCGGTGGAAAATTGCGATCCACTCCAGAAGATTTTTACGTTGAGGAAATTTTTGATAACATAATTGGGAAAGATGATGGTAATGTTCTTGTCCTAAAATTACAGATCAAAAATTGGGAGCATAACAGATTGATCAGATACATCGCAAGAAGTCTGGGAGTTTCACCCAAGCAAGTTTTTTTTGCTGGAACTAAGGATAAAAGAGCCCTTAAAGTACAGTACCTCAGTATTCCCGGTGCAAAATATAAAGATTTTCATTTGGAGGATGTATCTGTTTTAGAATATTTTTATCTCGATAAACCTCTCACAATGGGATCACACAGCGGGAATTTCTTTAGAATAAATGTAAAAAACACCATTTCAGAAATATTTAGCAAAAATTGTAAAGCTGTTTCAGCTGGAAATGTTTTCCCTAACTTCTATGGGCCTCAAAGATTTGGTTCTATGAGACCTGTAACTCATCTGGTAGGGCGAGCCATTGTAAGGAATGATTTTGAAGAGGCTACAAGGATATTCATTGGATATCCAGGGGAAGATAGATTCAGAGAACAGAGGGCAAAATATTACAATAATCCTGATCCAAGTTCCAATTACGAAAGTTTTCCAGATGCTCTTGATCTTGAAAAGAAGGTTATGAAACATTTAATCGAGAATTATGGGGATTTTGCAGGAGCCATAAAGGTACTTCCCGCAAATCTTGTAGAGATGTTCATACATGCATATCAGGGTTATCTTTTCAATCTTATTTTAAGCAAGAGACTTGAATACAGCAAGAATATTGAGACAGGGGATATTCTATTTTACAATGGTAGAATGATAAAAGCCACTGAAATTAATATTGATAAAATAAGAAGGAATTTTATTTCGGAGAAAATATCCCCTACTGGCCTGGTAATAGGCTATGAATCAGAATTTGCTGGTGGAATAATGGGAGAGATAGAGAGGGAAGTTATTTCAAATGAAGGTATTCAGGGATTTGAATTCAAACTTCCATTTGGCCTGAAATCAAAGGGGGAAAGAAGACCTATTTTCACTTTCCCCCTAAATATGAAATGCTTTGAGAATTCATTAGAATTTACTCTTAAACCTGGAGCCTATGGCACTTCACTACTTAGAGAAATATTGAGATCAGATGAGATGAGCGATTACTAAATCATCTCATCCTCTTGAATACATTTCCACATCTGTTGCATCTGTAAATGTCATCGTATATCAGTGAAACGTCAATTGAACCGCATCTTGGGCATATTAATGTATTCATATTATTCTGAACCATTCTCTCTTTGCTTTTACCTTTTTTAACAAGATATACCAGATAATATATTACTATAACTGCACCGGCCAGAATGAAAATTAGGTCAACAAATGTTGCTATTCCATTAGAGATTCCATTTGCGTATGGATTTCCTAGCCCCTCGGGAAGAAATGCTGACGTGGCATCTATTGAAAAATGCCAAAGGACGTCGGCGTACAACCCATATCTGAGATATAGGAAGCCTAGAAATAAACCTCCCATAAAGGCCTGAGGCATTTTTGACCAATCCCATGAAGCAGTATGAGCTATCCCGAAAATCAGGGAGGAAATTATTAGCACTGTAATCTCAGGTTTTCCAAATTTGTAACCTCCACCCCATACCATCCTGTACCATTTGACTTCCTTACCGTTTTCCCTCCAATCCGGTTTCTTCATCCTATAATATATATAAAGAGGTATTCCTATATAAAGCACCCTCGTTATTAATTCTTCATATAGGCCTGCATTAGTCAACGAAAGCATATTGAGATAAAATGGAGTATTGTTTGATATTGGAACAGTGACGGGTTTTCCTATAGCGTCAACGAAAAGAAAATATACGACAGACAAAAATAGATTTAGCGCATAAAATTCAGATATTTTAAAAAGAGCTGAATTCTCGAATTTTATGATTCCAGTGGTTATTGCAACTAGGAAAAATACTGAGAACACAATTATAAGGAATCCAAACCACATTGCGGTAAAATAACCTGGTAGATAAAATAATAGAACTGGCAGAGGTATTATTATGAAGACAGGAAATGGAACACGCGATAAATCTCCAAAATATGGTCTATAAAGCAATATCATATATGCTATATCCAGCGCCACCGTAACAATCCATAATATTGATAAAAACAATATAAAATCCTTATATCCCCTGTTCATGGTTTTATCATCTTCTCCTTTGCTATCAGCATGATGTCATTCAGAACCGCAGCAGCTGATTCTACGGGCCCATCATGATCTACAGATAGAGAAAGACTGTCAAAAATATCCGTTTTGAAGTTTATTGACATAGGAGCCCCCACATTCTTTTTCATATCTTTTACTTCACCTATATGAATATAACCTACCTCTATCCCAGATTCTGTAATCTCACTATATAATCTATTCCCTGGTAGAAGACCTTCCTTAATGTTATTGAATTTTATATCGTTCATAGAGATTGTGGAACCGAAAATTCTTCTATGAAGAATTATAGATTTCCTTGCAGAATCAATACCTTCAATATCATCCTTGTAATTTTTCTCAGCTAATCCTATTTTTATAGCCTGATCTATTGCTTCTTCCCTACTCAGACCATCCTCCATTTTGGATATTATGAAAGAACTTGTTGCGTTGAAAAATCCATTTATTGAAATAATGCTTGCAGGCTGAATAGAATAATCCATAAGACTGAATACTGGAATTGATCCACAAACAGTGGCTTCATATCTTATTTTTCTTCCATATTCCTTTGCCTTTTCAAACATATTTATTTGGGTCGTAAGAACACCTTTATTTGCAGTAACAACATCTTTTTCATTTTCCATCGCTTCGATAACGTGATCTATACCCGGTGACCCATTAAGAGTGCTCTGGGTCAATTCAACCACTATATCAGAATCAATGTCTTTAATTGCCTTCAGAGCGCTCATCTTTTCAAATGATTCAATCTCCTTTAATCCACCAGATTCTTTTGCTTGAATAATTCTCAAAAGTGGCATACCATCGGTGATAACTGTACCGCTCGTATCGCTAACCGATACAATCTCGATCTTTTCTCCTACCTTAGATTTAATTAGCCCATTTTTTTGATTGATTGTTTTTAATAGGTTTTTTCCTATCCCTCCTAACCCTATTACCTGTACTTTCATCTTTACTATATTTAATCAAGGTAAATTAGTTTTTCATAAAATTTTTCATATTAAAAATAATATTATTAAATATATCTAAATAAATAATTATATTCCTTTCTATTTTATATTCTTAATAGAGACAGTAACAATACTATGCAAATGTTTAAATTCTCGAATATCAATGTGAATTTTGTGACTGGCGATAGAGTCCTTCCATCATTGGCCAGAAGTAATGATGAATACATGGCTGCATCAGAATTACTGGATGAGGGAATGCTTGAAGAGGCAGAGAAACATGCAAGAAAATCTCTTGAAATAAAAGAAAGTCTAGATGCCCTTATTTTACTTATAGAAATACTTGAGAAGCAGGGAAAGGATTCATCTGAATTCTTGAAAAAGTTAATAGAATCCTACCCCGCTAATCCAGAAACATACAGGAGATTATTCCTTTCAAATTTTGACAAGAATAAGGATGATGCCCTTTCATACATCAATAAGGCAATCACCATAATGAGAAAAGGCATATATTATTATGAAAAGAGCAGGTTACTCGTTTCAATGGGAAGGGATTTGGAGGCGCTCGCATCAATAGATCAGGCAATAAAGTTGGAAAATAGGAATACCTTATTTTGGAATATGCGAGGCTCAATTCTTATGAAACTCGGGAGATTTGGAGATGCGAAGGAATCTGAGGACGTAGCTTTAAAACTTGATCCAAGGAACAGGGATGCGCTTCTTAACCTTGCAAAAATTTATCTTTCTGTCGGGGAGAGAGATAAGGCAAGAGAAACATTAATGAAAATTGAAGGGAGAGATCAGGAAGTTAATGATCTCCTCAACGAGACCCTATCTTAAGCCCCAAATTTTTCTGCTAAATTTGCTGAGCTGAGTAATAAGTTCATTAGATCGTTTCCTCTAAGTCTTAATGTTCCACCCCTTGCACTCATTTCATTAAAATTCTCGAAGCCATCTCTCCTCGAGCCTTTATAGTGAACAAATATTGGAACTGGGTCTGATGAGTGTTCCTTGAGGCTGGTAGGGGTAGAATGATCCCCAGTAAATGCAATGACTAAGCTATCTTTCTCGCCAATGAGAATTTCCCCAATTGCCTTGTCGATTTTTTCAATGAATTCCTTCTTTTTTATTGCGTTGCCGTCGTGACCCGCAATATCTGTTCCCTTTATGTTGACCAAAACAAAGTCAACTTCCTTTAATCCATTAACTGCTGCCTTGAGTTTCGCTGCCACATTTGTGTCGGTAGATCCAGTCACTCCTGGTGGTGTAAAATTTTTCATCCCCGCCAATCTGCATATTCCAGAGACAAGGGAAACAGCTGCTATAAACCCCCCTTTTATTCCATGTTTCAGCTCAAAATTTGGGAGTTCGGGGACTATCCCTCCTCCTCTGAATAGAATAGCATTAGCTTCCGGTAAGGATCTTTCTCTCTTTTCTTTATTTACTTCATGCGCATTCAATATTTCCCTTGATCTGTTATAGAACTCGTTTAATATTCTAGCTGTTTTTTCTCCCTTTTTGCTCAAAGGAATTACATTTGGTACTTCCACATTTTCTTCATGTGGATCGTTATCTGATACTTCTGGCGACAGCCCATCTCCTCTCAAAACCAATGCTGCTCTGTGTTCTATTCCCTCTTTAAAGAAAATATCTACATCGTCTATCCTCATATTCAGGGATTTTGCAAGCAAATCAGTACCGCTTCTAATTCTACCAGCCCTTCTGTCCCTGACAATACCATTATTATCAACTGTTGCAAAATTTGCTCTGAATGCGATATCGCCAGGTTCAAGTTTTAATCCGCTTCCCAGAGCTTCAAATGGACCTCTTCCTGTGTAGTATTTATATGCATCATAACCAAGATACGTAAGATGTGAGGTATCCGATCCTGGTATTATTCCCGGACTTATCGGATCTATAAGACCTATAATACCGTTCCTTGCAAGATAATCAATATTAGGCTTTATTGCTGCTTCCAAAGGGGTCATTCCCCCAAGATCGGTAGAAGGTCTATCTCCTAATCCATCAGCAATGATTAATAAAACTTTCATCATTTGTAATATCATTTATAATATATAAGTTATCACAGCAATACTATCATACCAATGACTGTTGAGAAGAGCGAGGCGTAGAAATTTACTGAATATTTATCTAATATTCCTCTATTCTCGAGGGTCTCGCCTAAAACTGAGTCAAACAGACAACCCGCAAACCCTAGAAAACCCGTGATAAAGATGTAGTAAATAAGTTGGTTTAGTTGTAAGGACATTATTATACCAAGCAAGAGGAAAGAAAGTAGTGAAAAAATTACAGAAAAAAGTAATGATGTTATAGTTCCTAGAACTGATATTCCTCCGTTTACACCTGTTTCAGCTGGTTTCAGTGTAAGAATCATATATGTGTTTTCATCCAGTGCTCCTATTTCAGAAGCTGCAGTATCTGCTAGAATAGTAGCTAGAGCAATAACATACAGTGCAAAAACATAAATGGGATTTATGGAAGAAACATTAAGGACTGAAACACCTGCGGCAACCAGTCCAGCAGCCAATACATTCTTTGCCTTCCTCTCCCCCTTTAATCCTTCCTGTAGGCTCCTTTTTTTCTTCTTTTCAAAACCTGCCAATGTTGAAATATATGAGAACCCCAAGAAAAGGAATAAAATCACAAAATAAAGCGCACCGCCGAAAATTATAACTATACTGCCTATTATTGATGCTGCAACTGCTCCTTTGGTGCTGAAAGCTTTTATTTTTATTCCCAGAAAATAAAGTCCGGGAATAACGATCAATAATAGCAGATTATATAGATCCATTTAACTGTGTCATACTACCAATTTATATATAATTTCCTGATAAAACCTTTGTATTTATTATAAATTAAATATAATATTTTGAATTATCATATGCAAAGAGTTATTATGGATTTATTAATCAACCTTTATGCCTGGTGAAGAAATAAGAAAGTGTTATACTCATGGATATTTTAGAGGTAATGTCTGCCCTGTATGTAGAGAACCAGGCAAATTTGTGCTTTCGAGTGAAGAAGTCGACATCTTAGGACGAATTATAACAGGGATTCTCAGACATAAGCCAGATAGATATCATATAGAAATTAATGAAAAAGGATATGTGAATATCGATGAACTCGTTCAGGAGATTAGATTCAATTATAGAAGATTTCATTTTTTAGGCCCATCTCACATCTATGCCATAGTTTTAACTGATTCCAAGGGAAGATATCAGCTATCAGATAATAAAAGATACCTGAGGGCCACTTATGGTCACACTATAGAGGTAGATCTCTCTGATCTTCCAACAGATGAGATCCCAGAAACGCTCTATTATCCAACTAATAATGAAGAGTTTGAAATTTTCAAGGAAAATGGCATTCTTCCATCTGACAGAAGATGGATACATCTTTCAAGTGCAAAGGAAAAAGCATATATTGCAGGTCTGCACCATTATGATGCCCCCCTTATCGTTCCAATAAGTACATCTATACTGAAGGAGAAGGGTGAGAATCTTTACAGGGCTGGCCAAGGAGTTTATATATGCAAATTTGTTCCACCAGAGAGTATAGGAGCTCCAGAAGAATACAAGGCCGAGCTTGATGAGGAAACTTTAAAGGAAATAAAGGTATCAAGGGAAAGAAAGGCATCTATGCTGGAAAAGGGCTGGTAGATCAGCGGAAGATCGCCTGCTTTGCAAGCAGGAGGCCCGGGGTTCGAATCCCCGCCAGTCCATATTTTGCTACCTATTCGCTACATTCATTATTTTAATTATTTGAAAAATTTCATATCTTTATTAATGATTAGAGATATCAATTGAAAAGCCGGGGTAGCCTAGTCCGGCCAAGGCGATAGATTCGAGATCTATTGCTCGAGAGAGCTCGGGAGTTCAAATCTCCCCCCCGGCGCTATTAAACTTAATTCTCGTTCAATGCGCTTTTAAAATTTTAAAAGCAAGATATCATGTCAACTACTCCTCGCTAAAGCTTCGGAGCTTGTTGCTGTTCTCCCCTCCACCCGTGAGTGGAGTTTCATTGAAACGCAACGATTGGCTGGTTGACTTTCCTTTACCAGAGGAAGGAGGCT
>Ga0080003_1000032_pt1 | contig 100150 bp, 81 predicted proteins | sample JossMetagenome_FD_69206 | JGI IMG/M metagenome (GOLD analysis project Ga0080003, IMG submission 69206) | Hot spring microbial communities from Joseph's Coat, Yellowstone National Park, USA - JC2_E (SPADES assembly) (version 2) | ecosystem: Environmental > Aquatic > Thermal springs > Hot... | reverse complement strand
ATCATTTTTCTGTTCGTTTGTGGATACTCTTGCATAGATGACTGTTTTTCTCTTAACATCCCTGTTTAATAATTTATAAACATCTTCATCGTTATAATCATAATAACCATTTGGCATAACTGTGTATCTTATCTTTCCTGTTGCTGCATATACATGGAGAGTCTTTCTGGAAATACGCAAAAGGTTTAATACCTCATTGGCTTTCATAGTTAGTAACATAATACATTAGTTATATATATAAAGTTATCTGAATTATATACTATACGTCCCTATCGTAGGCATTTTTTCCTTTGTATTGTTATTTACATATAAACTCAAAATCAAAAAAATAAAGCATTGGTTATTCTACTCACTTTTCTCTTTGCTAATCTCTAGTGGAATAATGAATATAATAATAAGCTTGAATCTAGCAATTTTTATTGCCCAACACCTAGGGTCATAATAAAAATCGGGTCATCCGACTTTTGTGTGGGTTCATGGATAAAGCTCCTGATTACCACACCTGAAATATATTGCAGTCTTCAGGTGTTCTCTGTTTCTGTAACCGAAAGCCATCTTCTCTATGAGTGCAACCTTTGAATTGATTCCCTCAGCCCTTGCATTTGTTATATGATGAGTGAAATAGTTCAGTATGTTTCCAATATGAACCTTCATCATTCTTGCAACCTCCTTCATGGCATCCACTGATGAATGTATGACCCATGAATACCAGCTTTCCCAGTATCTCTTCCCTTCTTCCATAGTTGGTGAATTCCACAGATTCCTGATATTCTCCTTCATGGAATAGGCCTTTCCTGTTAGCAGATCAGATCTCTTCAGTTCGTTGAATCTTTCCCTGTATTTTTCTGGAAGATTATCTGATGAGTACAACCACATGTACCTTGTTCCGTTGAGATCAATTATGCCATTATCCTTCAGTTTTTTGTTCTCATCCTTCCTTGTCTTATCCACAGCCTCATTGACATGCTTCATGACATGAAACCTGTCAAAGACAATTTTGGAAGATGCATCAGGGATATGCTCTATTGTTGATGACATGAATGGATCCCACATGTCCATGGATATGGCTTTAATGTTCGAGATCTCTTCCTTTGTCAGCTTATCATAATACTCGTCCAGTGAACTCTTCTTCCTGTCATATGCAATGTAATCCACACCGTTGTTTACCATGTCGTAGACAAGTGTTATGTATTTGTGCCCTTCCTGTACGATTTCTCATCTATGCCAATTATGGATGGATGATCCTTCTTCCTCTCCCTTCCTCTTTTCACTGCCCTTTTGATGATGTTCTATGCCTGTTTCCATGAAAGCCCCATTATTTCCGTGAAATTCAATGTGTCCATGTGCTGCAGCATATCTATGGATCTGGTTTCAAACCTTACTGTGAATCTGGATCTCTTCTCTGCCCATGGCATAACTGCCTCCATGATGCCATGTTCCGGACAGGATATTCTTGGTGGATTGGTATGTATGAAGGTCATGAAATCAATGCTGTCAAGGTCCCTCCATACCCTTTCACTGAGATGATCATAGACCATGCATTCCTTCCTGCATATCGGGCAGAGAAGCTTTGACCCCTTCTCGTGTGTTATGAATATATCAACAACCTTTTTCACAGGATCAAGGGAAACCTTATTGACCTTCCATGGCAGTTCAAGCTGAAGCAGTGCTGAATAAAGCTGGCATTCGTCCATGAGATAATATACCTAAATACTAAATAAAACTACCCACACGAAAGTGTGAAGAGCCTAAAAATCTTAATACAATTTTATTCTTTGCCATTTTTATATTTCAGCATATCTTTGATTAGTTCCTCATTTCCAAAATAACTAGGGACAACCTCGTTTATACTTTTATAATCCCTTTCCAATAGGTCTATATTACCATCTATTCCGATGCCTCCTGCGTATCTAGAAATAAGCGCCAAAGGTATAGATTCAAAATATGCCCTATATTTTCCATTGGGCTTACCTACCAATTCTGGGTAAGCGAAAAAACCTCCATAATGCATAACCTGGTTAAAATCCCCTACCAACGCCCCGCCGTACCTGAGTTTATATTTAGAAAGAACATTATTTTCAAATCTTGATAACCATGAAGGCCACAATGTTTTCAATCCACCTATTCCGTAAACCCATCCTTTGCCTGGAAACTTCATGTTTTTCGTTTTTAGTTTCCAATCCTTAGTTGATTCATCCAATATATATTCATTGACTTCGTGGTTGTTTGCAATGACTGAGGTTGTAGATGGCCCATATAATATATACATAGAGGCAACAAGGGAACTTATTTTATAATCCCCTTTAAATATAGCTACAATAGTGCCCACCAAATTATTGGTTTCAATGTTAGATGACCCATCTAAAGGATCAAAAGAGAGGTTGTATTCCCCCGATCCTATATCCATAATATCTTCCATCTCTTCTGAAGCTAATTTTCCAACAATTTTGCTATTTTTGAATTTTTCAATGAATATGTCATTTGATATGACATCTAAAGCTTTTTGTTCATCGCCAAAAATATTTTTTTTGTTAGTATTTGTAGTATAATACGGTATTTTATGTTTTATTTCCATGCCAACATCAAGAATGTTGCCAATTATTTCTTCAATTTTTTCTGACATTAAAATCAATCCTTTAACCTTTATACGTAAACTAGTTTAAAATTTTTTCATTCTTTTTTATTGGTAAGAACGACAATTCATAAATGGAGGTGTTAAAAGAATTAACAAAAACTTCAACCCTCTTAGCTTTATTAACATAACATTTTAATAAACCTATTGGTTGTATTATTTGAGAACAATAGAGGTATTTTATATGAGAAAAATAGGATGGATATCTATAATAAGCATTTTAGTAGTGATAGTAATGCTATTTTCGACAACAGGCAGTATTGCACAAACTCAAAAAAACAATGGCACTGCCCTTATAGCACCAGAGGGAGTTACATTCATGCAGCTGAAAGGCATGGTGCCACCGGTATTGAAATATGCCAAAATGACAGGTGCAATGCCTTCCAACCAAAAAATAACTGTTGTTATTGGATTTTACCCCCAAAACCAAAGTGAATTAAACCAATACATTAATGAATTACAAAACCCAAAATCCCAATACTACCATGCATGGTTAAGTCCATCTCAATTTAAAGCAATGTATGGATTGTCCAATGAACAAATATCCCAAATTGAAAATTATTTCAAAAGTGAAGGCTTCTCAATTGTTGGGGTTTATCCAAACAACTTAGGAATAAAAATATCTGGTACGGTTTATTTGTTTGAAAAAAATTTCAAAATAACAATGAATGAATACTCTTATAGAGGGCATACTTATTATTCACTATCCCAAGACCCAAGCTTATCAACAATCTATGCACCATTGATAGCATCAATAGATGGGCTATCCAACTTTAATCAACCAATGCCCATGATAATGCCTTACCTTGGAAACATAGAAAAACAATTGGAAAATCATGGGAAATTGGCTCCTGCCCAAGGCACATTAAATTACATGCAAAATGATATTGCAAAAGCGTATGGCATGGATAAGCTATACCAACTTGGGTACAATGGCTCTGGCCAAACAATCTTGCTATATGGGCAATCTACCCCTAGCTTAAGTGATCTGAGGTTATGGGAAAAATATAACAACCTTCCACAAGCACAATACAATATAACTCCCATTGATGGTGGAACTGCACCAGCTTATCAATCTAGTGGAGACCTTACTGAAAACACCCTTGATGTAGAATGGTCAAGTGCCATGGCTCCTGGTGCAAAAATTGATATGATCAATGCCAACACATCCGTTCCTACTGCATGGGATGATGCATTTGCATATGCTGCATCCCAATCTTATGCCAAAGTATTCTCAATATCCTATGGATTGCCTGATATAGAAATGCCCCAATCCGAAATGGCATATGAAAGTGTATTATTTAAACAAATGTTTACAGAAGGTATAGCCGTATTTGTGGCAACTGGTGATTGGGGGTCAAACGAATTCTCTCCTTTCCCTGTAGGTGATATCCCTTCTAGCTATCCATGGGTTACTGCTGTAGGTGGCACAAGATTGCTAATGTACGTTAACAGTTCTAATCCTAGTTCAATTGCACTAGGAAGGGCAATGGAAACAACATGGGGTGGTGGCATAATAGGGCAATACTTTAACACCTCTGGTTCAGGCGGTGGATTCAGTGATTATTTCCCTGCCCCAATTTGGCAGGTATTGGCAAACAATGGTACCGGATTGGGCTTTACCAATCCAAATAGGGCATATCCAGATATATCTTTGAACGCTGATCCTTATACTGGGTATGGATTAGTATTCCAAGGCGCATTGGTATCTGGTGGTGGTGGTACAAGCTATGCTTCTCCTGCAAGTGCAGGCATGTGGGCAGTTTTAAACCAAATATCCGTAAAATATACAAAGAAGGTTTTAGGCGATGAAGCACCTTACTTATACAATCTGTCTTACGATTTCAACAACCATGCCATAGGGCCATCTGGTAGTATAGTAAAATACAATCCCTTTAATCAAATAACCATTGGGACAAATGGTGAATATTTTGCCAAAGCTGGTTATTCCCTTACAAACGGATGGGGTACCCCTGTTATGTATAACTTATCCAGGGATATCATTCCTGGATTTAACCCTGCCATTGCATTAATGTATCCCTCTGTTTCATTTGTACCAACAGTAATATCCTCCTATAAATTATCAGTATCATTCAATTACAGCCCCTCAACCATTAGTTATCAGTTTTTACAAAATGGGACATCTGTACAAAACTCAACCTCAAATACTTATTCTAGCAATACAGGCAAAATGAAACCAGGAATATATAATTATACTGTAAAAGTGTGGAATGGTTCTACACTTGCTTCCAGTGCCAACTCATACGTTGTCGTATATGCATATGGAAATGTGTCAATAAGGGCATCTCCAGCCAATTCTACGGTAACAGCCAATGGCATTTACATGTTTAATAGCTATTCCTCCCCTACTACTGAATGGTTCAATGCTTCCCTAGAATCAGGGCAATACACAATAACTGTAAATGCAACGGGTTATAAAACCCAAAATATAATGGTTGGTGTATCCTCTGGAACAACAAAAGTTGTATATGTAAATCTTAGTACGGGGTCAAATCCACCTACTGGGATAGGAATATCCCCTATATACAACGCAATGCAACCTGAAATAGGGTATTTATCCTATTACAATAACATGACCGATTTTTCTACTATCTTTGATGCATGGGACTGGATCCCATCCCAATATATGGTTCCAATGGCTAATTATTCCTCCTTTGCAACACAAAGCGGGTACGAAACAATGTTCTATGGAAACAACTCTAATACTGATGTAGGGCTATATGGAAGTGGATGGGTATTGTTGCCATATGGGGTATCGATATTTGATGATCAAGACTACCAAATGGGGTCTCAGTTAAGCAATCCTCAATTAATGCAACCATTGCTAGCTGACAACGGTGTAATATTAAGCGTAGATAACCTATCGATACCATCTGGCCCAAGTTCTGCCTTTGAGGGGACACATTATGCAATGAATATGTTGTATCTATACGATAGTGAAGGCGTATATGTAAACACATTTGGAATCATAGAAGTAGGTTTAGCGCAAGTCAGAAATTCCACTGGTAATTGGACTGAACTTGTATACAGAAATCCCTATGTGAATCCGACCTGGACTGTACTTAATTCTACAAAAAACACAAATAAAGTAGTGACTTTTTCAATGTGGACAAATGGATTCAATAATATTATGGTATGGCAAGGTACAAATACAAATTCTGCACCACTATTCAATATAGACAACTGGCAAACAATGCTTAATGGGCAATACATGGTAGGCGCCGCTATTTTGCATCGTGCAATTTACAGTGGCAGTGGAGATGTTTTAATGGGCATAAGTGGAGTTGGGCTGTATATGGTTCCAGAGGTAGTAGTGCCCATCGTTAATGTCCCTTATGCCAATGTATATATAGAAAGCAGTTCTATCAACGCACTTTACGGGCAACCTTATTTAACATTGCCATATCTTGGAATATTCAATCCAAATGGTTCAGAAAACTTATACACCTCTGAATTTTACTATTTGCCAGCTGGGAGATACACACTTATAATCTCTGAACAATATTACATAACAAAAATAATCAACATAACATTGTCTTTCAATTCAATACAATATCTATTCGAAAACCTTACTTACTCCCCACAAACAACAAGCACATTGAGTTTAACAATACAGTCTAGATATGTAATGCAGCCAACTGTAATATTGGACAATTGGCTAGCAGTGCCAACAACTGCTGTGGCATTATCACCCCAACAAACAGTTTATACTACAAGTTACACATTAACAAGAGGGATATACAACTTATCTGTTTTAATGCCATACAATAATCCATGGGTCAACAATATCAACATTACTACATTCGCCTATTCCACTACAATCACCCTTACCCCTATAAATGGGTGGATAAGCGGTGTGGTATCCCCCTCAGGTGCAACAGTTTATATAGAAAATTCCGTAACAGGTGCAACATATTCTACAACACCATCATCTTCTGGAGCGTATAGTGTGTCTCTTCCCTCTACTTATCCGTATGTTGTTACTGTAAGTGAAAGTGGGTATACAACCTCCACTTCAATAATTAATGTAAATCCAGGCCAAACAAGTTACGATAATGTTACATTAATTAAATTGTATTCCCCACCCACAATTCCATTAACAGCTACGCTCTACTCACCTGCGCAAGGGGCAGTATTGACAGGAAATGTAACAATAGGGTTCAATTATACCGGTTCAGCAACAAGTGCAACCTTGAGCATAAACTCACAAAGTGGAAGCAGCGTATACAGTGCCAACGTGCTAGGAATGACCAATTACGTATTCAATACCTATACAGTTCCAAACGGAGGATATACAATAACCTATACAGTCTCCAACTCTACAAGCACAAAAACAGCGAGTGTGAGTGTAACCGTTGATAACAGTGTAAGTGCACTAACAGCTACGCTATATTCACCTATATCTGGAAGCGTATTGACTGGCAACGTAACGATTGGGTTTGGTTACACTGGTTCGGCAACAAGTGCAAATTTGGTTATAATCTCATCCAATGGAAGCGTAGTATTAAACAAAAGTGTAATTGGAACAACCAATTTAGTGTTCAATACCTACACAGTTCCAAACGGAGGATATACAATTTACTACAATGTAAGCAATGCTAAGCAATCTAAGTCAACCTCAGTAACAATAACAATAAATAACCAAAAAACACCATCTGCAGCTGCTAGCACTATTTCATCATCGACATCGTCTGTTATGTACATCATTGTCGGATTGGTTGTAGGAATAATCCTTGGTTTAATCGCTATGTATATGTTAAGAAAACCAAAAATGCCTGTTACTAACTCACCGCAACAAATGGAAAACCAGCAAATAAACACAAGTGACCAAGTGCAAAGCAACAATATATTCAACAACCAACCGAAGCAACCTTGAAAAGTTTAAACCTTTTATTATTTTTATTATTTTGTTAAATTCTACAATTTTTCAAATAAAAACTTCAAAGAAGGGTCCAATTGGGAGATCTTGTTCTTTATTTGATTTGCAAAAATCCTAATGGCAAAATGTGCATTAGGCCTAGTTCTCAATTTTATTATATGATACCATTCCCTTAAATTTGACGTTATAATAACTCTCCTCAATGAAGCATTAGGAATAACATATCTTACCTCATTGGGATAACGATGCAAATAAGAATAATAAAATGTTTTTACCTCATTTAATATCCCTACGAATTCCTCCTTCAAACCTGTTTCTTCAAATAAAGCAGATATATGAAAACCATTGCTTATCGTAGGCTTTTGTGAACTTATTGTACACATTCTATGCCTTTTGAGTTCATAGAACACACCTTCATCAATCAACGCTTCAAAAGTAAAATACAAATGTTCCATTTCCCTAGGGTATTCTGAATGTTCTGACATATGGTCTAATACATACCTAATTACCTCTTGGTTATGGTCATAAAAACCATCATGAGTATGAGGGAACAACAAAAAATTGTTGATGTACTCTAATTTTTCTTTGTCATAAAACAAAATTTTTGGTTCTACTAATGAATTTGTTGAATAAAAAACCAAATCCTTAACGTCCTCAATATTATCAAGCATAGATAATGATTCCAAATATGGGTCCTTATTTGCATATTTTAACAAAGTTGGCGTACTTTCCAAGGAAACGGTTTTAAGGCTCTGCCCAATATTTTCCATCTCTTTAATGTTTGAAGATAAAAGTTTAGATATCAAATATTCCAGTTCCCTTGAGTTTATGGTCATTCCTATATTGGTTAAGGTTGCCAAGGGAAGTATATATCTTGCATTATCTAACGCTTTTTTTTGGGCTTTTTTTTCATCCCCTGCCTTTGTTGATAAATATTCAACAAAAATGTTATACGCTTTCTCGTAAAAATCCATCAACGAGTTGCATATTTTCATATATCCAGACAAAAAATCTCCATTGATGTAATCAGGCACAAAAAAACCATCTTTATCAATACGCTGGTATCTAGTAGATTTTTCTGTATAAGAAGCAAGCCTAGAAGATTCAATATGTTCCCCTGCCAACCTAGAAATATTTTCAATAGCAACTGATAATACTGCATGTTCAGCAACAGAAGCATGGCCATATCCAACGATCCATTTTTCTCCAAATTTTTCTACAGAATCGTTGCTTAAGCTTTTTAGTATAACATCAAAAGGTTCTGGGCTTCTAGAAGATTTTGCAAAGGCAACGGCTGTATGTTCAACAGAGGGGGATTTTAGGAGGTATATTCTCATTTTTTTATTCATAGGTTTCACATACTTAATCTTGATAAAAAGTTACTGCATTTATTAAGCTTATCTAAAAGTATTTTTCTCTCTTTCATTTCAGTGGGCTTTAGCATTTTAAGGGTAACAGCACTTTGTGTTTTTGAAAATTCTGATTTATGGTTCCAGTCATACACCATTGCATATGCTTCATCTATTATCCTGTTAGAGGGCATGCCGTTGCTCTTGTTAAAAATGTATGCTTCTGTACTAAGCGTAGGGTACATATCAGTATTAGTATTCAAAATTTGGATATTGTTGTTAACTTCTTGAAGTATGTTTAATACCATTTCTTTTGCATTTACACGAGAGCTAAACTTAGTTGAACCTAAAACTGCAAAAACGATCCCAATTATGACCAAAAGTACAATCACATAAGGTTCGCCGTTAAAATGGAAAGTGTTCAACTGAATACCCACATACAAAAGGCTTGCTTCAAGAATGCACCCCATTGACAATATATATGATATTTTTGCTTCACTTTTCATGCAAACATCGCACTTCCAATTATACCCATTTGTTTTTGTTTTATTAATTTTGCTTAAAAATTTAGATAAATTATTATATCTTTATATTATATATATGAACTACTAAAGGTGTTATAAACTGAGTAAAAATAATTATAATGAAGATAAAGAAGAAAACCTAAGAAGGGTGCCAATGCCTAAAAAAGAGGATCATGAGTTATTTGGCATTACGCAACAATTAATGGGCGGTGCAAGGGTAAAGGTTATATGCGAAGATAATAAAACTAGGTTGGCAAGAATTCCTGGAAGATTGAAAAAACGCATGTGGGTTAGGGATGGTGACCTTGTTATATTAAAGCCATGGTCATATCAAGATGAAAAAGCTGAAATTGTATATAGGTATACAAAAACAGAAGCAAGTTATTTAAGCCGGAGAAAACTTCTTCCCCCATTCCTAGATTTATTCCAAAACATACCATTAGAAGAACTTGAAGAAAATGAAAATAATGATGATGCCAAAGATTAATCTACAATGGAAACCACTTTAATGCCTGTTTTAGTAATCAAAATTTCACCTTCAAAATTAAGTACCTTTAAACAAAAGTTTAATTCCCTATCATCTAAATCTATTATTTTTTTCAAATCTTCTATAGATATATCCTTCCCTCCCTCATGTATCTTTTTTATAGCCTCCCTAACAGCAAGGATCTTGCCTTCATTACGTTTATAATATATTTCATAAATTTTTTCTTTTGTATCTGAAATAAGCTGTTTTTTGATTGAAAGGATTTCGTCTGGGTTAACCTCATATTCCTTTAAGGCTGCTCTAGCTATATCAACTGGTATCAAATTAAGTTTAGTGTCTTTAAAAATAAAATTATCTAAAGTACTATCCTTGCCCTTATCTATCAAATAATCTAGCCTTTTGATTAAATCCAAAATGGCACTTAGCAACCATGAATAATAATGGCCCTCATCAATTATTTTTATTGCTTTAACTTTAATATATGAATCGGGTGATCCATCACCTTCATTAAAAACCTTTCTATCCAATAAATATTCCCCCACAATTGAAACTAAAATGTTGCCATTGCCATAGTCCATAAGTGCGTTAATAACCCTTTCATCTATTTTAGAAGGCATGGCCTTGAAAAATACACTCCCTGTTATGTCGTTTACAATGCCAGTATAATTCAAATTGCCATCATTGGTTTCTAAAAAGCTAGAAATATTCCCAGAAATATACACTTCATTGAAAACAGAACCGTAGGGTGTAAGTATAAACGTAGAGCCATCCTTAATGTAATATTTATTGCTGATATTCAATTCCATAGCTAAAATCCATTTTACAAAATTCATAAAATCAGTCCACCTCAATTTGGTTTAACATGTCCACTTTCCTAGAAATTTCTTGGTTGTCGTCTAAAATGCTGATTTTATGGGCAACGAGTTCTATGCCATTTCCTACTCTAATTTTGTATTCTGCTAATGTGCTCTTAAACAATACCTTTTCATAAAAGAGTTTTTTTACATCAAGTTCTTTTTCATCAATAAGCTTAGATGGTATGGTAACATTAACTTCATAAGTGTTGTCATTTAATACACATTTTACATGTTTCTCTAATACCACATCACTATCAGGGTGCTGCCCACATTTATAATAACTAGATACTGGTTTTTTACATACAGAACAATAATAATATGAAACAATGTTTTCTATTTTTATGATATCACCTTTCAAAAAAATATATTTTGGAAAATATTTTTTAGCCTTCAAATCTATTATATTCATAATGTCTCCTGGTTTGCAATTGGAATCGTACTCTATTTTTGTATACCTTTCAATAGATAACCTTATTGTATGGTAAGTGGAATTCAATATTGTCCTAGCATGAATTATCTTAGCATATTTTCCCTCTACAAGGGGAACAGGGGAATATATTTCTATGCTTCCTGTCCCATCATCAATGCTAAACATGTTCCCTGATTCACCTTTAATTAAACCACAAACAGTAGTGGAAGCGTACTCATCGGTTATATCCTTTACATAAGTGATTTTATTATCTATTGCTAAATCAATGCCTTTTTTAATAATCGAATTTTTAGTTATGTGCAACTCCCTGGCAGAATTCCATTCCTTTACCTCTGCACGGTAAATGACAATGCTCTCCCCTTCATTAAAATTTACATTTAAATCCATTTTCGGTGTACTCCATACCTTATAGGCTATGCTTCCGCTTTCGTCTTCAATAATCCCATAAAGAAATTTTGATAAACTCCCATCCTTAGCTTTATACTCTTTTGAATCTTTACTTATGATGATTCCTGAAACGTTAACTATATTATTAACTTTCAAATCTTTGATTTTTGCTATTAAACGTGTATCGTTATACATCCATCTCACAATTGTCCTTTAAATTAAAAAAACTTTTGATGTTAGGTTGCGATATTTGTTAACAATCTTAACCTCCATCTTCAGGAGTTATACATGTAAATTTAGGAATGCTTAAACCCATTGGGTATAACCCATAATTCTCTATCTAGTTTGCAAACGCTTTATGGAAGGGCCTTCTATTATGTGTTATACTCTATTAAAGTTCTCACCTTTAAGGTCCTTTATAATTATAATCAAATACATCTTACCTAACAACCACCTTTAACGTTCACAATAAATCCTTAAACATAATGGTTGTTATAATAAAGAATCTGCCTGATTCATTAAATAAAGCATTAATAAATAACTCTAAGATTGGAGAACTTTAATAAAATACTAGAGTTTTGCGTTAATTTTATCTAATGAATTAGATGTAAATAAACTAAACTTTTCAATATTTTCACTGTTGATTTATCCGTAACTTTTCAATTTTTAGATAATAGTAATCTTTAGTTTTTCAATTATTTTTCTCGTTTTTTTTTGTATCTCTGCCTTTCTTTTTCTCTTTTATGATCCAATCGATCTTTTTCTGCGTGAGTTTGATCATTGGGTCATAACATCCCTTTTTATCTAATTTTTCTTTCTATATATATGAAATTATTTCGGGATAGCACACATCAAAGCTAATATCAAAATATTTATATTGATAGATTATGTAATGCAAACCAAACAAAGGGAGATCTATATGGGCAACTCTATTTATGAAAAAATTTTAATTTGGGCAATTGTATTTATATTGTTAAGTACAGCATTTGTTTATATCCCCAACAATAGCACAGGAAATAAACCAAGTGCAAATGTACAATCTAATAAATATTCTTATGGCAATCCAACGTTGGGCAATAATTCTAATACCATAATGCCACCGATTTCATTGCCACAACCTCCATCAATAAAACAGCCAACCCCTCCCTCTCCCCCTAAACATAACATATTCCCAAATAGCGTTATATCCTCCGCTCCAAATATCGCATTAAGGGTAAATAATAAACCTAGGCCTTTAGCACCACCTACACCACAAAATTTAAACGGTAATACAATCTACATAACTGCAACCCAAGCTAGCTCGTCAGCAATATATGAAAATGGAACTGTAATTATAGGGAGCCATTACATTATTCCATCTGGAATAAGCATCACCTTCAAAGGGGTTAAGCTCAAAATAAATGGTAGTGCAAGTGGCAACATCATAGAAGGGTATATCTCTTTAACAGGAGGGTCTTTAACCATAACAAACTTCTCGTATACAACATCTATTATACACAACGTCAACAGTGTAGTAACAAATAACGCCACAACTAATGGGCCATTAGGGCCTCTTGTAAAATACATAAATTATTACAACATATCTGTCAGTTCATCATCAAATTTAACAATAGAAAATAACACAATAGTCAAAAACATAGGTTATCCAAGTCCATCAACCCAAACATACGGTATATTTTCTCAAAGTTCCAATACAAAGATAACCAATACAACTTTTAGAAACGGTTATTATGACATATTTGCCAATAATTCAATTCCTATGCTTTACAACGATGCATTCAATGGTTCATATGTTGGTGTGTACCTAAATAACACTCCTTCCAATACCCCTGGAAATTATTTAACCTTCTCTCATTTGGCATTCAATAACAACACCTATGGAATGAACATAACTTCTTCCACGTTATATCTAAACATAACTTCTTCCCATTTTATTTATATTGGCAATGAATCCTTTTATTATAATTTCACACGAAAATGGATAAGTATAACCCCCACACTATTAAACGTAAATGCAACATCAAAATACTATACAGCAATAGTAAACAATATATTCAATTACACTATACGCTACGGCACCTCACAATATTCAGAATCACCTATAATATTAAAATCTACAAATTTAAACATAACAAGCATGATTGGCAATGTCATCAACATGTATTATAATGTATACAATTACACACCAACAAGTTCGTATATTTATTTTAATAGCACTTATTTTGCAATAAATTCAAATTCAAACAAAGTAAATATGTATGTACATAATGTTTCAATACTGCATTTAGGAATTATTAACGCATCGTATTTCAAAGGTGCTAATATTTCCTCTCTATCTAACAATATTATAAAATACAATTTAACAGGAACTGTCAATGCAGCAAGTATTCACATAATAGCTATGTATGGATTAAAAGGAAAACAAAGCTATGCCAATATAAGCAATATGATGAATAACATTGAGTACTACAACATAAGTTGTACCAGCTCTTCAATTTCAAATAAAATGTATTCATTTAGCAATGTTACCAAAATATATTCCCCTTATATAAAAATAAACAATGTATCTGCAAATAAAATTTATTATAACAACGTAAGCTCAAAAATAGGCTCTAAATCTATATATATCCAAAGCAATTTATTGTTTGCTAGCAACAACGGATATGCCAACTCAAACGTTTCTATTAACTCAATATACAAAAACAATTTTTATGCATACAATTTTAACAGTTCGTATTATCAAATAATTAACATATCAGCAACATCTAAAACAAACGCTTTAAATGTAGTGCAAATAAACGGCAACACTCTATCCAACTTTGCTTACGAATCTATTATAAATATTAGCGCTATAAATCCAAATGTAAAAATAAATAATGTAATATACAATTCATTGGCATCATCAAGCCTTATAAATGGAGTAAGTTCTATAAATGGTGTCAGCAAGTTTTATTTAGGTAAAATGAGTTTCAACACATTCAAATCCCCCAATATATATGGCTTAATAGAAACAAGAGGCAACGCAACCATTGCCAATTTTACATACAATACAATAAACTCAACTCTAATATCTAATGTTATTAGCGTAGTAGGAAACATGTCATTAGGTAATTTTTCATATAACAGTATATATGCTAAATCAACAACAATTGCAATTGGCTTTAACAGTGTAAGCAACCATTACGGTGTAAGCAGCATTTATTCTATATATAATAACATAATATTTTCAAATACAATTAATAACTTTGTAATGATCAAAGGTTCTAGAAATTCAACGTTTAACCTCAACATTTTTAATTACAATAAATTTTATGGAAATACAACTGTAAATGGGTTGATGTATATATCTATAATGTTTGCTAATGTATCCTCCATTTCAAAAAATAACATCTCTGCACAAGTATTAAACGATGCATTTGAGATCTTGGTTAACAACCTAACTATAAAAAACATGAATTATAATCAATTCCTTCCACAAAAATCATATGACATCAGCAGCACTAGCATAGAAATACTAAACATCAACTCAAAATGGGTTCATTTATATTCTTTCTCTAACAACTACGTAAAAAACAGTTCATCTATTGATATTTTATATATATCCTCTACTAATGAAAGCATAGGTAGTTTTTCCAACAATACAATAATTTTTTACAAAACAACCTATGCCAACAATTATTACTCTGGTTTTGATAGTGTCTTTTACTTTAATGCAATAAATAATATTTCAATTTCCCAAATGTGGGGCAACAACATAACAATGGTTTCAAACCTCTCTTTAAGTATTAACTCCTATTACATCTATGAAATCTATGTAAACTCAGCTAATCCAAGCAAGTCATCACTTGTAGGTAATTTATCAGTTAGAAGCATTGAACATAACAATTTTATAACAAATCTAACAACATATACTACCTACAATTATTATTATACCATAGTTATAGTTGAATTATTATTATACGCAACCAATAACCTTGCTATGGGAAACGTTAACTACAATTCTTTATTTTTATCATTTGCCAATACAAATAGTACGACACAATGGTTTGCATACAATTATGAATTGGCCATATGGTCATCAAATCTAACGATGGGCAATATAAGCGCCAATAATTTTTATTCCCCCCTAATATATTCAAAACAGATCGCTGATTCCTCCAATTATGAAATATATTTCTACATAAAAAATAATACCGCTATAAAAAACATTGTCAACAATAAATTCACATCCTATTCTTCAAATTCGAACTATGGGCTTACTATTTATTCTAGTAACCTGACAATAAATACAATAAGTGGTAATACCCTCACCAATGTAAGAGGGTTGAATTTTTATGGATATTATTCAATAAATAGCCAAAACATCATAATATCCTCTATCAATAGCAATAATTTTTATAGCCCTCAGGGCATTAGTATTTATTCAATATACACTGATATTTCAACAATAAGCAGCAATATATTTTCTTATAATACAAACACATTAAATACATATGGAATTTATATAAGTGGCACATATGCCAACATCACAACAATATATTCCAATAATTTCTATTATTTATACAGTGGAATATTCCTAAATGTTAGAAATGTAAATATATCTAATATGCAGAATATTAAAATGGGCGTTATGGATTATGGGGTAGAAATAACATCTACTACATTAACAATACAAAGCATTTCTAGTTTACTTTTGAATAATGTTCAATATGGATTATCTATCCAAGCCATGCATGCTTACCTCAACAACATGTACAATATCAACATTAACAACGCAACAAGTTATGGTGCATATATAAGTTCAACAAAATTGAGTTATTTGAATGGAACGTATATAAACATATCTTCATCTAATTATGCTATGTATATTTTTAATTACAATGCATCTCTAAGTTCGTCAACATTTAACAATAATGTTGTTGGAATATATTCCAAATCATCAATATTATACCTCTTACACTCAGCCTTTACTAGCAACCAAAACTATGGCATATACAGCAATATGGTATCCCTTATAATTAAAAAATCAATTTTTAATTACAACCAGTACTCTATTGTAGGTGGAAATGGCAGTGCAATATTCAACCAAATAGTTTTATCCAACGGTACAGTAGGCATCATGTTGTTTAATGATATGTTTAATGCATCTAGTTCAACGATGTATAATATTACGAAGGCCATTGTAGTATCCAATTCATTTGGTGAAATAAACAATTCAACTTTTGTAGGTATAATGCCAGGTATAGTTATGTCTACTGCAATATCTGCTTATCAAGGTTCAAAAATAACAGTTGTAAACGGCATATTCGAGAATGAATATTATGGATTTTATCCAAAAGATTCAATGATTTCATGGAATGTTATATCTTATGGCATCATGAACAATATACACTATACTTACATGATAGGCAACATAACGGTATTTAAAAAGGCAGTAATGATAATGAGCAATGTATCCATACTATTTGAACAATCCTACAGCAACGAATTCGGAATAACAATCATGCCAAATGCAAATAACACAACCTTGTACAATGTAAATATAAAGGCAGGATATCCATTTTATTTCAATGTTTATTCAAAAACAAGTATAACCCTATCTAATATAAATGATGTATCTGAGCTTAACATACTGAAAACCACCGCAATTATAAGTTATTCCACATTAACAAGCAACTATATAGCAATCAATGAAAATAATTCTGTTGCTTCTTTAATTTCTGACAACATATACGGCAATTCTATTGATGTTGAGGTTAATAATTCAAGGTTGAATAGCCAAGGTGTGCATATATACAATGGAAATACAGGCATTTTGTCTATGAATAGCCTTTTGTATATTAATGAATCTTACATTAGCAGCAATATTGAAGGCATGTTTTTATACAAATCCATATTATATTCCAATTATTTAACAGAAACTTCCTCTCCTATAGGCATCTATTCTAAAAATTCAATTATATATGTAAATTATGCATCTATATCTACAAATGCCTTTATTAACGGATATTCTACAATAGGTGAAGTTTCCAACTCAACAATATCCTCATTCATATTCTCTGATATTTCTGTTAATAGTGTACTAGTATCCCTTAACAATACCAATTCGTTGAGTTTTGTAAATGATACAAGCAAAGTGATTGTAGAATCATACCAGCTAATTAACATTGTTACTACAAATGGCATGCCTTATCCAGGAGTCAATGTGACGATAACAAGTTATAATATACAATCTAAGATGGTTTCCACTTCCAGTGGAATAAAGGCTTTATTAACTGATTATGTAATAACCTCTAATGGGAATATCCCTGTACAATCAACAATTAATGTAAATGATGGCATAGTTTCTAGAAATATAGTGGTATATGCTAGCAATGGAATAATAACAATTATAATGAAGTATGCACCCTCATTTGAATATCCAGCATTCCCAACAACAATAATCCAGGGTTCAGTGTACACATATAACTTTACTGTTAATGATTTGGATGTACAATATGGTGATGCTTTGAGCTATTATCTTATCAGTGCTTTACCAGGAATGTATGTAATAAAGACTGGCACAAACACGGGTGAAGTGGTATGGAATACAAGCAAAGCTAATGTAGGCATTTATGATTACACAATAATAGCCATAAACAAATATGGGCAAATGGCGTCTCAAAATGTTTCTATTCAAGTAACTAATAACAATATTCTTCCAATGATAACTTCTCAGCCAAGCACCAAAGCAATTGCTGGTTCATTATATGTATATACCCCCACAACTATAAACCCTTCAAACGGGCCACTGGTTTATACTTTAACAATGGCACCATACAACATGAAAATAAATCCAGCAACAGGCATGGTTACATGGGTCCCGACAGAAAGCCAAGTTGGAATAAACTATGTATCAATAACAGTAACATCCTCAAATGGTGAATCTTACACGCAAACGTTTGCCATTGTAGTAAGCCCAAGCAGCAACATAACAATGATTTCCTCTAGTGTAACATACTCAAATAGTACTGGTGAGTACACGTTCATGCTTTTGGTAACTGATACTCCCCAAGTTAATGTAACATATGCATGCATAATACTCAACGGCATTTCTGAAAAAATGACCTTATTATCTGGAACAAGCGGAGGTGTCTATACATTTGCATATACTACCAACTTGACCAACAAAGTATACGTATATAGCTTCATAGTGCATGATAGCACAGGACAAAACAAAACTTTCCAAGGTGGAGCCCTTTCAGTAGGTCCAAAAAGTTCATCAGCATCTAATACAATGCCAATATACATTTTAACCTCGTTTTATATAACCGCAATGGTTGCTATAATAGTGGCTATATTATTGGCAATATTATTTACAATAGTAATATTAAAGCGTAGAAAAACAAACGGTAAAACTGCAAAGGTTGCAAATATTATAACAGAGCTTAGCCAGGAAACAAATGAGAAACCACAAACCAGTACGCCAATAATAGGGCCTATTTCAACAACATCTGAAGTTGGCAAAGAATTTAATCCAGAAATAGCAGACATCACAAAAAAGGTAAGCGAAAAAGAAGCATGGAGTGTAGATAAAGGCACCCAAAAAGAAGAAAGTGACAAAAATAAATCAACCCCTAATGCCCCCAATAAACCTACTGAAAAAGAGAATGAGAAAAAAGAAGAAACAAAACCCAAAGAAGATGACAAAAAGAAAGGTGGCAAAACAGAGCAATCTACTCCATGGGGAAGCTAAAATTTTAACTCAACAATTTATTCAATTTTTCTTTTATTTTATTTAATTTATCCATGTAAGGTTGCAATTCCTCTTTATGATCTTCCAAATAACCAATTAACCCTGAAATCTCATTAATTGAACTTTCTATGTTACCGATGGAATTAGTGTAATCCGATAATCCTATGTACTCTTTACCCTTTTTGGTAATGCTATATTTGTTATCTTCGTTTTTAACGATAAGCCCTTCTTCTACCAACATATCTAATCGAGGGTATATTGAACCAGGGCTAGGCTTCCATGTGCCATAAGACTGCTTTTCTATTTCCTCCATGATTTCGCTCCCTTTCATAGGCCTTTGAGACAAAAGCCATAGGATATAATACTTTAAACCGCCATGCCTACGAAATATTACTTCTGGACCATAAGGATACCCCCAGTGTTGCTGAGCTCCAAACCCTTTCCCAAACATAGTTATTACCCTCAATGAATCTAAATAGATATCATAATCGTTATTGATTTCATCCTTATATATTATTTTATATGGTGATGATTTTATGAAAATATGTAGTTAATTTATTTACATGCCTGCTATTCCATAAAACCCTAAAATTCCAGAAGTAATAAAAATGATCCCAAAAATCAATAATACCCCAAAAGCGATCAAATCAAGCATCCACCTAGGCATTTTTATAAGGTACTTGTATGATGCCGTTGCAATTATAATCAATATTGCAATGCCTAAAAGGGCACCTAAAATTGCATAAACGGGAGAATATATCCCCGAAGCTGCTATAATCAACGTAGCTTCAGTCCCTTCAACGAGTGTTGCCAAAAAAATAGGCGTTATGCTAACACCCTTTAACTGGCTGGAAACGCTTTTTTCAATGATCTCTTTTTCTTCTTTTTCCATCTTTTTCTCGAAATTTCCTCCTTTAAAGTAGTATCTATAAAACCCTCTGCCAAAGCGATAAGAAAAGTAAAGCAAAATTACACCAGCTAATATAGAAACATAATCCTGCGGAAACAATGAAAAAATTTTTGAAAGAAACACAAAAAGTGCGGCAGTGATAAGCACCCCCAAAAATACCCCTGCAATAACGTTTTTCTTACCCATTTTCTGGAAGGTAGTTAAAGCTATAATAGTAACCTCACTGCCCTCTATTAAAATTGCTTTGAATGAAGCTATGAATGATAATACCACAAAAGGTGTTAAATCCATAAAACACTTATGCATTGTATATATTTTAAATTTTTGTAACTTTATTGAAATGGCTAATATAAGGCATTTTATCATTCTCTAATGTATTAAATGCATGTTTAAGTTGCATAGGTACAACCCAAAATAATAAATTAGAAACTTTTATCTATATTTCATCAATTAATGTGTTATAAGGTTTTGGTAATTTAAAATGAATATAGACGAATATTTTGAAATTATTAAAAAACAGACTTTTTCTGATTATGAATTAGCCAACAATTTAAGAAAGCTTGGTTTGGATCCAGAAGAAAATGTAGAGATACACTTAGCTTCTAATCTGGCAGAGAGGGTAGAAAAATTATTAATAGATTACGATGTAGAAGGTGTAAGCAAAATCATTGATAGGTACCTAAAAACGAAGAATCGTGAAGAAACAGCAATTGAAGTAGCTATAGAAATTGTAAAATCATTTGAAGGAAACAAAGAAAAGTTGATAGAAAAAGCATTACGTGTATCATTAGCGATTCTCACAGAAGGTATTTTAATAGCTCCTATTGATGGCATCTCCCATGTTGAAATAGTTACAAATCCTGATGGCACAAATCATTTGGCTGTATATTATGCTGGCCCCATAAGGGCTGCAGGCGGTACTGGGCAAGCTTTAACAATATTAATTGCGGATATTCTTAGGCAGCATCTAAACATAGGAAAATATAAAGCTACTACTGAAGAGATAGAAAGATATAAAGAAGAAATACCATTATACAGGCAAATACCTGGAAGGCATCTGCAGTACTTTCCAACTCCAGAAGAAATTGAGAATATTATAAAGAACATACCTATATGCATAGATGGAACTAAAACAGAAAATGTAGAAGTTACAGGATATAGAGACCTAAAAAGGGTAAAAACCAATGGTGTTAGGGGTGGTGCATGCCTTGTTATAGCCGAAGGGCTGTGCCTAAAAGCTTCTAAAATTATGAAATATGTCAAAAAATTGAATATGCAAGGGTGGGATTTTTTAGAGTATTTTTCCAATAAAAAAGATGATGAATCTGCAGCTAAAAAAGCAATGAAATACCTCAAAGAAGGTATCATTGCAGGCAGGCCCATTATTTCTTATCCCAATAGGCCTGGTGGATTTGTACTAAGGTACGGAAGATGTAGAAATACAGGAATAGCAGCAGTGGGAATAAACCCGGCAACAATGTATATCTTAGAATCTTTTATCGTTTCAGGAACCCAAATAAAAATAGAAAAACCAGGAAAAGCAGGTGCTATTGTATCATGTGATTCTATAGAAGGCCCAACTGTATTGCTTAACGATGGTTCCGTAAAAAGAATATCCAAGGAAGAGGAATATATTCCAATTAAAGGAAAAATAAAAAAAACACTTAACTTAGGGGAAATTCTAATATCATTCGGGGAGTTTTTAGAAAATAATTATCCTTTATCACCAGGGGCATATACAATAGAGAGGTATTTACTAGAATTGTCTTTAGCCAATGCTACCAAAAATGACCTAGAGTTAGCATTGTACACAAACAATTTTGATGAAGCATATGAATTGTCCAAAAAGTATAACGTTCCACTTCATCCAATATTTAATCTGTTTTGGCATGATTTATCAACAAAAGAAATCTCATTATTATCCAAATGGTGTGAAAAAAATTCTTATATCCAAAATCAAAAAATATGGTTGAAGGGCGAAGAATCAATATTCAACATTTTGCAAACGTTATGCATCCCTTATACGGTAATTGATAACAAGATTGAATTTACTTATGATGATGGCAAGGCATTGTTGTATCCTTTAGGGTTAATAATCGATAAAGGTTCAATAATAAGGAGAAAGAACTTAAACGAGGATTACAAAAATCCAATAGAGTATGTATCTTATCTATCTGAAATAAAGATAATGCCCAAAGGCCCTACAAGGATTGGCACAAGGATGGGCAGGCCAGAAAAAGCTGATGTAAGAGACATGCAAAAAATAACTTCTATTTTTCCAGGAGAAACAAAAAAAGGTGAGCGTAAAGAGAGAGTGGTTGAACTAAACAAACGCATATGCCCTCAATGCCATAAGGAAACGTACGAGTACAAGTGTCCATCATGCCATTTACATACAATATCAACAAAAGAAAAAAAGGCTTATACAATCAACCTATCAGATATAATAAAGGAGGCCAAAAATAAGCTAAACATATCCTCCACTGCTATCGATATAAAACTTGTTAGCGGATTGATTTCTGAAAACGCTGTCCCTGAAAACATAGAAAAAGGAATACTTAGGGCAAAATACCAAACTTATGTTTTTAAAGACGGCACAATAAGATATGACATGATCAATCTGCCTTTAACCCATTTTAAACCAAGGGAAATTGGCACAAGCATTCAAAAACTAAAGATTTTAGGTTATGATAAAGACATCTTAGGTAACCCTATAAATGAAGATAGCCTTATTGAATTGTTTCCCCATGACGTAATACTGCCTATAAGTGCAGGTGACTATTTGGTTAGGGTTGCACAGTTCATTGATGAAGAACTAAAAAAAATTTATAATGTTAATGCTGTGTATAATGCACAGTCCAAAGAAGACCTAATAGGTGCATTAATTATAGGGCTTGCACCACATACATCAGGGGGTGTAGTAGGAAGAATAATCGGGTATTCATCTATAGACTCATGTTATGCCCATCCGTTTTTTCATAGTGCAAAGAGAAGAAATTGCGATGGAGATGAGGATGGAATAATGCTGCTTTTAGATGCTTTTTTGAACTTTTCTAAGGATTATTTGCCCTCCTCAAATGGTGGATTTATGGATGCACCATTGGTTCTTACTTATAGGATTGATCCAAGTGAAGTAGACAAGGAAGTAGAAAACCTTGATTTAATGCCAATATATCCTTTAGAACTTTATATGGCTGCTGATAGGGGTGCTAGCCCCAAAGAAGTAGAACCTTTAATAGATAATGTTTCAAAAAGATTGAAAACAAATTTCAAGTACAGCAATTTGGGGTTTACCCATGATGTAAGCAATATTTCAGTAGGCCCACATACATCAGCATATAAAAGTGATAGTACCATTTTCGAAAAAGCTTCTAAATCCATATCGCTAATGAGCAAACTAAGGTCTGTTGATGTTGATAATGCAGTAAGTTTAATGATTGAACATCATTTAATAAAAGACTTCATTGCCAATTTATATTCATTCTATAGGCAAGAGTTTAGGTGTAAATCATGCAATGAAAAATATCGCAGAATCCCATTGTCAGGCAGATGCAGGAACATTGTAAACGGTTCAATATGCGATGGGGAAATAATCCCAAACATAAACATCAATATGGTAACAAAATATGTTGATATGATCAAAGAACTATCTACAAAATATAAACTGCCCCCTTACCTAAAAAGCCGAATGGATATTATTAATGAGTATGCATTGAATTTCAGTGGTAAATATTCTATAGAAATATATGAAAAAAAGGATAATGTAAAATAGCAATTGCCCAGCCGCATAGAGCCGTGATGTTTGGCTTTGGGTGAGAAAAAACATTCTGCCCAACAATAAGAGACAAAACATACTGAATGGCAAATAAGTAAAGTATAAACAATCTTTATTGGATAGAGAATGGCAGAGATTAAATTAATGTGTTTAAAACATGGTTGCTATGCTATCTAGCATAGCTATTATTTTTTGCGATTTGAGTAGTGTAATGAGAAATATTTAAGGTACTGAGGGCATTAGATATAATAAATATTGCTATGTATAATTTTTTACAAAAACTCAAAAGTATTGTAACAAAGTAAAATTTGTACAACAATATAAATAAATAGGCTTTATTCAAAACAACATAAAATAGTATAAAAATTAAATAATCTTAAAAGGATGTTAAAATCTATGATTTCATACGTTCCCATTTATTACCAAGTAGGATACGATTTGATTTTTTTGGTGTTCTCTTTTTTAGTAGGGTATCCCTTCATTAGAATAATCTTGAAAGAAGGTTTATCTATAAATAAATATGCAACAATAATACTTTCTAGTTATACTGGTTGGTTTATATTTTATATCATATCCTATTTTCCAATCCCTATTGTGTATTCCTATGCCTTTTACTCTATTGCCATAGCACTAGCTGTGTACAGCATATACTTATTGGCAATGAATAGATCCAACAAAAAATTTATAAATTTAAATATGCCTAATTGGAAAAATCATTTTTATGATATTATAGCTATACTCATTGCACTATATGTTTATTTAATAAACGCAGAGAATGTTTCCCATTTTATAACAGGCAACACAATGGATACTGGATATTATTCTCTTTTAGCTGAGGTAATATTGTACAACCATTCTGCTTTGATAGGCACAAACCCTTTTTTTACAGGGATATCCCCTTTTCCAAATGGAATGATGACAATTCTAATCCTCTTTTCCTTTTACACCTCTTTGTCAATAATCCAAGCACCATTGTTGCTTACACCCTTTTTTGAAGGTATGCTCATACTCTCTTTTTATGAATTAGGTATAAAAATAAAAAACAACCGCATGGGCATTGCTATGGCTATAACTGCTGCTTTTTTATGTGGATGGCCACAATACCTCGTTACAGGAAGCAATGATTTCATTTTTTCACTGCCCTTAGGGATACTAATGCTATCCTTTTCTGATGATTTATTTAAAGTAAATATAAAGCAAGAATTACTATTGCTTTTGCTATTTGGATTTGACATGGCAATAAACCCCATTTTTGGGATTGTTACAATACCTTCCATTTTTATAATGGCAATAGTTGCTAAAACCTTTAATAAAATCAAAATAGAAACAAACAAAATCCTGTTAATGGCAACTTCGTTGTTGCCAATATTGCCATCTATTATACTTGTATTTTTCCCTTCTCCTTATGGCAATGCTTACCAACCTCAATATCAAAGCATTAGCAAAACCTTATCTTACCTAAACATATTCAATTTATTGTACAATACACCTTATCCAATAGTTAATTTAGAATTTTTGGTTTTGTTGCTCTTAGGAATAATGTATATTTCTTCATTAAAAAATTTTAAAAAATCCTCAATGCTATACTCTTATTCACTAACAGGCATTTTTATAGGGATATTGATCACGATAAGCTATTATTCATTGAATGTGCCTTTATTAGGATCAATAATCAATGCAACTGAAGTAATATTCGTTTTCTATATGTTAATATCTATATTCTCTGGAATAGGATTATTATATGCCTTTGAATTTTTTTATAAAAGCAAGAAAAAAAAATCAATTGCAATTTTTGTAATGCTTCTATTGGTTATTGTACCAGTTGCTTATTCTGTAAACTATGAAAGGCCAATATTGTACCATGGTTATTTACTCTATTCTACCACTACCAACAATGACATACAAGTTATGGAATGGATGAAAGGCAAATTCCCTGAAAATACAAAAATACTCATAGAGCCAGGGAGTGGTGGGGCTTTTATACCTTCTATAGATCATTACGATGTTATTTATCCTCCCTTCGCTGTTAAATACAATGAAGATTACTCCATATTAGTGGATTTGCTGTGCAACAATGTAATAAACAATGAAACGATAAAGCTGCTTAATATACTCCAAGTTAATTTGATATTTGTATCTGACCATCACGTAGGCATTGTCCCATGGAAATACCAAACCTTCATAGGCAACATGCACTTTACCTATTTGTATAACTCTGGAGATACATATCTCTTCTTGTATAAAACAACCTAGCCATACTATTTTTGGTAAAGCTTAGATGTTTTACCGAAAGGCAATGCTATAACAATTTTTTAATTAATATTATATCTTCAAGGCTAGCATCAATCTGTAGTTTTTTTGTTAAAAGTGCCTTCATTGGACCCATCTCCTTTGCGAACAATGCCAAAAAAGTGCTTTCCTCTGCTGTAATGGAAATATCTGGATTCTCAATAGTCCCAACTTTAAAAGGTTCCATTGAACCTTTCTCTAATGCAGTAAAATAACTATTCTTTTCCGTTTTGACTAAGATCTTTTTAGATAAATTTCCAACTTCTTTTTCCAGATCCTTATTCTTTTTTATTTTTTGGTTAAACTTATCAACCATATTGTTAAGGGTTACCTCAAATTCAGAATTCATCAATATTCTTCACCACCTTTCTATTAACAGTTTTCCATTTTTTCCTTATATATGGTAACAATATATCAAAATTATTATTTATAGCATTGATTGTTTTAGGGTCTGAAGGATATCCAGAACCAAAATCTATTTTAGTTGCTTTCTTAATATCTTCTATAGCATAATCCCTCTCCACTTTTGCTATAATTGAAGCTGCACTAACAAGTGGGTATATCTGGTCTGCCTTGTGTTTTGAAATAATTTCAACCCCATTGCCAATTTTTTTAAGCAAATTGGTTTTAAACCTATCTTCATTGACATCACAAGAATCCACATAAACTTTTTTCACATTATTATTTTCTTTTATTAGTTGTGCCATTGTAACAAGTTCCAAATCGTTCAAGCTCATTATTTCCATTCCCTCGTCAATATCTATAGGATAAAGCATTGCTATACTAACGTAAAAATTTTCTTCCAAAATTTTTTCATGCAACAATGCCCTCTTAATTGGTGATAACATTTTGGAATCTTTAATGCCATACAGATAAAAGGATTCGTTAGTTTTAGCCTCATTATCTGTTCCAACAATGGCAATAACCATAGGGCCTATAACAGGCCCCCTGCCAGCTTCATCAACCCCTGCAACAAGGCCTTTTTCATTAAAGGATTTCAATACTTTATACAATGCCATTGCACATTACCCTCAAAAGCAAAGATTATATACTTTATTACATATACATACATTACTTAGATACTCACGTTGATCAACTCTCCCTCCTTTTATTTTTTGGCATAAAAAAAGGTTACTGCTTTATCATATCAATAAAAAGTTTATGCAATCTGTAATCTGAAGTAAGTTCTGGGTGGAAAGTTGATATCAGCACTTTATCTGATTTTGCAAGAACAGGTTTATCCTCGAAAGTGGATAAAACCTTCACATTGCTTGAAACTTTTTCTATGATCGGTGCCCTAATAAATATAGCATGAAATTGTTTATCAAATCCATATATATCTAGGTCAATTTCAAACGAATCTTTCTGCCTTCCGTATCCATTTCTGTTGATATATGCATCAATAAAACCTAGAGTATCCATATCATAGTTGAGTATATGTTTAGAGAGAAGAATTGCACCGGCACATGTCCCAAAAAATACCGTTCCATGGTTGTACATGTCCCTAAGTTTAGAGTACATATCATTCATTACCATATATCTACGTATAACTGTGCTTTCTCCTCCCGGTATAATAATTCCATCAAAATGGCCATCTAAATCAGCTGCTTCCGTTATATTAACAACCGTACCGTTAATTTTGTATTGTTCAAATGCTTTAACCATTGAGTTATAATGTTCTGATACATCCCCTTGAATAGACATTACCCCTACAATCATAATAAACCTCTACAATACTAAATACAATACAAAACTTTAAGTTTTATTTTTAATAGATCCATCTACATAATCGGAAACCCTTTTGTCCAAAACCTTTTTTAATTCTTTTAAGTAATCCTCTTTTATTTCAGTAGGGCTACTTATTTCCGTAGTTGACCCCCCTTTCCCTCCATGCCTAATTTGTAAAAATATTAAATTGTACGATTCCAAAATTTTGATATATTTCAAAAAAGTAGGATAACTAATATTTAAATGGTCCCTTAGCGATGCACTATTATATTCCATTGAATATTCCTCCATAAGGCTATCATATTCTTTTTGAACTTCTGAAGTATTCACCTCCACTTTGGCATTCAACAACCGATAAGTTGCATACAATATCATAATGTGGTGCAAATCAAGTTCATTCAAGTTATTCATATCCACTTTATCGTAAACAAACCCATTTTCATTGTGCTGGGTTACTACATCAATGTCTGCATTTAATATCTTGTCCCTCCCTAATCTTTCAGCCATATTAGCTGCGTCTGCAAGTATTTGTATGGCGAATCTTGCATTTAAATTGCTGTTTGTAGAAAAACAAATTTTTCCAATTCTTTCACATTGCTCTAAGGTTATCGCATTTTCATAAAGGGACATAGCAGCACGTTCCTTAACTATGGTAATAAGTTCACTTAATTCGTAATTTTTAAAAGATAATACATGAGATGGAATTGCTTGGGCAGTTGCTTTCACATTATCTTGAAAATATTCTATTAAATTTTTGTTTTGAGAAATGGTTAAAACCCAAGAACGTGGCAAATTTGCTAAGTTTTTTTCGTTGAGGTATTCATCCATCCTTGACAAAGCATAATACAAATACTTGTCATACTCTACAAAAGTATTTTTTACATCATCCAATACCAAAAAAAGGTTATATCCATATTTCTTCAATATAGCAAAAGAGGGTTTTAAGTAATCATCAATAGACATGCCACTAAGTGGAACATTTTCATCAATGAATTTCTGGTCTCTAACAACTTTCTTCATTATTAAATCGTAAAGGTCTTTAGCTACCTGATAAGATGATTTGTTATAGCAGTTGAGATAGAAAGGATGAATGTTTTTATATTGACTCTTTATGTCACTTATTATTTTCTCCCCTATCATTGTTTTACCTGTGCCAGTTGGTCCTAATATATAAAAAAAATAATTATTATTGGAAGATATTCTTTGCTTAAAATTTTCAAGAATATATTCATAATCCCTTTTCCTAACGGTAAAAAATTCAGGCAACGTTGAAAAATCTAAATATTGCTCATTTTTTATTATTTTTCTCTGATGCATAAGTTCACATTTTTATTATTTCATTTATTTTATTTATGTATCCTTCTGCAATATTTTGCGCTTTTTCCTCGGTTTCTGCCTCAGCATAAATACGTATTATTGATTCAGTTCCAGAAGGGCGAATCAATACCCAAGAATTGCCATGGTGTATTTTAATTCCATCTATTTTTTCATATTGGGCATCTTCAAGCGTGGACTCTATATTTTTCATTACTTCCATTTTTTTATCGCCTGGACAATAAACCTTTTTTTTCACAAAGCCTAGTTTAGGCATGGAAGAAAAAAGGTCATTCAATGATATTTCTGAAGACTCTAGTATAGAAAGCATATATGCCAACGACATGCCACCATCTCGTGCATAAAGATGGAAGGGAAAAATGAGCCCCCCATTTTCCTCTCCTCCAAAAACAGCATTGGATTCTTTCATTGCTGATATTACAGGTGGTGCCCCTACTTTAGTATATTTTACTACGCCATTATATTCTTTTATCGTTTTCTCTACTATAGACGAAGTTGAAATGGGCGTAACCACAAGCCCCTTTCCATTTCTACTTACAATATCCTTAGCTATAATAGCCAATGAATATTCTCCAGGAATAAAATTGCCTTTATTGTCTATAAAAACACACCTATCTGCATCCCCATCATGTGCAATGCCAACATCTGCATTGAGTGCCTTTACAGAGTCAATCAAAAACTGAAGGTTTTCTTTGACTGGTTCAGGATGCCTAGAGGGGAATGTGCCCTGCAAGTTACCATTTATTGTTATTGGTATATGCCCCATCTTTTCGACAATGAATGGAGAAGTCAAAGATCCAACGCTATTTGCTCCATCAATAACCACTTTAAGGGTTTTTATTTTTTTTCTATATGGCAAATGAACAATTACATTGTCAATGTACTCAGGTAATGCTGCTTCTGTCTTGGATATATTGCCAATATCATTCCAAGCCCTACGAGAATATTGCTTATTAAAATAAACCTCCTCAATTTTATCTTCCAAATTTTTGTCTATTTCCGAACCGTCCGAAGATAGACATTTTATGCCGTTAAATTCAGGTGGGTTATGTGAAGCCGTTATAATTATTCCCCCGTTTATTTCAGAATGATTTTTCACATACAACTGTATTGCAGGGGTGGGCGCATAGCCCAAATCTATTACATCAATACCATTCATCGCAAGTGTTCCCATAACAATGTTCTTTATTGCGGTTGAACTTAAACGTGCATCTGTCCCTACAACAATCGTTCCTTTAAATATAGTTGCAATTCCAGAAACAATATCGGCAATAAAATTAGGTGTTAAACCTTCATTAACGATATCTCTAATGCCGTTAGTACCGAAAAGCTTAGTCATAACGCATCAATTAACTTTTAATTATAAAAACTTACAGCTAAAGAAAAAAAAATAAGAAGTTTTACTTTTTCATAATCTTCATGAATCCGCCGGATTCATATATTGCTAACTTCTTTTTGTTAAGTAGTTTTTCAAATTCGTCCCAGCTTATTACTTCAATTCTCTCCTTCGCTTCGGAGTTCTTTTTTGTAAACTGAACTCCATCGGTCCCTTTTACCTTGCCAGGCAGCAATCCCTTCTTTTCTGCAATCTTCTTTGCGTCTTCTATTGTTATTTTATTCATTCCCATACTCTCTTCCTCGTACTACTGTATATACATACAGTATATCTGGTATATATACTTTGCCATAAATTTAATCCTTTTTAAAATATTATTTTTTTAAAATTTAATTTGTATCTTGCCCTTTTCAACTCACCCATGTTTCTTATTCTTTGCCCAATAGCCTTATCATGGCCCTAATTTAACATAACAGTTTATGTATTTTCATTGACTTTTGCTGTTTATCTATAATAACGTACATAAAGTTATGGTAGATGTGCATAGTACATGTATCCATAGTATCAGCAGTTTAAGTAAAGGTTTCAAATCCTCTTCCATGTCATTACAAAAATCTTTATATATTTACATGTAATACCAGTGTAAAGGCGGGTTACCAGAACATATTTGATATATACGTTTGAAATAGGGCAATGAATGTCAACAGAATCTTTGAGAAAATCATTAAAATGATATTAAAAAATAACGTATATAAAAAATGTAACCGATGGAAAGAATAAAAAGGAAAAAGTGGGTATAAGGTTGCACCCAAGAAGTTGAAGCCTCTGAAAAGAGGATGGCTTCTAAAGTGGGATGTTAATATAATTAACAAAAATTACAATCTATATACAAAGTTTAAACTAATAAAGCAAAAAATAAGTGGTTGATTAATATGAAAAAAAATATAATTTATGCTAAAGACATTATGACGAAAAACGTTATAACGATCGACGAAGATGAAACGTTAGCTAGTGCGATATCAACAATGAGTAGAAACAACATACATGAATTGCCAGTATTATCAGGGAAGAATTACATGGGAATGGTATCAATGGATAAAATCTTCAAAAGAAAAAACCTGCCGTTATATGGCAAAGTTAAAAATTTTATTGAGAATGTGCCTAAAATTAATCCTAACAATAAATATAACGAAGTAGCTGAAATGCTAATGTTATCTGGTTATAGAGGATTGCCTGTTATTGATGAGGGCAATAAAGTAGTTGGCTTAATATCTAGAAGTGATTTGTTGAAATATATAGATTCAATGGAGGATATTTCCAGTGTAAAAATAAATCAAATTTACGTACCAAATCCCAGGGCTGTTAAAGAGGATGACAACATTTTGCATGCAATAAACTATATGAAAGAGTTAGAAGAAAGATCTCTTCCAGTAATAGACAAAAAAAACAAACTAGTAGGAGTCATTAGTTTAACAGATATAATGAACGTATTAGCAAAAGAAAAGCAAGAAACCAAAGGGAAAAAAGATTTCTTATCAAATCCAAAATATTTTGATATAAAAATAAGCAGCCTCATGACACCCTCCCCTATAACTATACCTGAGTCTTCAACGGTAAAAGAGGCTTCACAAAAAATGGTTGAAAATAACATATCTACATTATTTATTGTAAATAAAAACGAAGAACTTGTAGCTATAATATCTGAATATGATATCATTTCTATGATGGCAAAAAGTAATAAAGAAGACAATTCTGGAATACAGGTTATAATATCTGGCAGCGTAGAATCTGAAGTTTATAACGGCATATACGAAATTGTTGAAAAAAGCCTGAATAGGATATCAAAATTTATAAGTGAGAATAACCCGAGATTGTTGTCAATACACGTAAATAAATTTAGCTCTAACGAAAATTACCCCGTATACGATGTACAATCTAAACTTTCCATGGTGAATAAAGGATATTACGGAACTTTTAAAGGATGGAATGTTTACAAAGGTGTAGACGAATCTTTAAGAGAAATAGAGGAGCAGCTTAGAAAGGATAAAGAAAAATATGTATCAAGCAAAAAAATTGGGGGTAAATATAAACGTTGAATGATAAACAATCTAAAATAATCTATGACAGCATACATAAAAGCATAGGCATTCCCAAGCACATACAACTAGTTATATCTGAAAAAGTATTTCAACGGTTAACATGGGTAAAACAACTTGGCCTTACCTATCTTGTTTTTCCTGGGGCTATGCACACAAGGTTTGAACATTCTATAGGCACTTACCATTTATCTACACGCGTATCCCAAGAACTCAATATAGATGAACATGATGCATTAACTTTGCAATACTCCTCTCTATTGCATGATTCTGGCCATGGGCCATTTTCACATACATTTGATACGATCTTGAAAAATTTTTACAAAACAAACCATGTAGAAATCTCTTCCAAAATAATACTTGGGGATATATTATACAAAGGTGAAAACAACATTCCGTATACAATGGAGAAAAACAATGTATCACCTAAAGAAGTAGTAAATATACTAAAAGGGGAAAATCTCAAGGAAGAAAAAAAATATTTACATGACATCATTGACGGAGAAGCTGACATTGACCAAATAGATTACCTCTTAAGGGATTCCTATCATACTGGTGTAGCTTTAGGTTCAATAGACCATGAAAGGTTAATCAAAAGTTTCGAAATTTTCAATGGGCATTTGGTAGTTGGCAAAAAAGGCATCAATGCAGCAGAAGGGCTAACCGTGGGAAGGAACTTAATGTATTCATCTGTTTATTTTCATAAAACCGTTAGAATTGCAGAAGTAATGCTTGAAAGGGCGATAGAATTAAAGCTTTTATCCTTAAGCGATTTAGAAGATATATCCTTATATGATGATGCTGAACTTATCCAATGGCTAATGAAGCCTGAAGGCATTTCAAAAGAACTTGCTGAAAGGATAAGATTTAGGAAGTTGTACAAAAAAGCTGTTATTATAGAAGAACTTAAAAATGATAATATCTTGCCTTTTTTCAGCGAAATGTATAAACAAGCCAACAAAAAAATAGAATTTGAAAATGAACTATCCCTAAAATGGACTGGAAAGCCGTATAAAGTTTTTATTGATATCCCTGAAATGGAAATGGGCTCCTTAAAATCAGACAAAATAAAGGGTATAAAAATAGTAAAAGATAACCAATTGCTTTTATTGAAAAACATTTCTCCAATCTGTGAAGCGATCTCAAAAAAATCCCTTGTTCCATACAAAATAATGGCCATAACTGAAGAAAAATACAAAGAAGATGTAAAAAATGAATTCGAAAAATTACTAAAAAAGATTGGTTAATCTATCCAATCTACACCAATGGTTCTTGCGCCTAATTTTAATATAATTGGCAAATTCCTTTTATGCCATGATTTCTTAACCATATCCATTACATTATTGACAATGGTGATATCTATGCCCAAGCTAGAAGCGATATCGTAAAGGGAATATAAATGTTCTATCCCATACAATATCTTGTCTAACAATTCATAATCAATCCCCAATTCATCTTCGTCCTTTTGTCCAGGCCATAAACCAGCAGAAGGCACTTTATTAATGATTCTTTCTTTAATATTGATCTTTCTAGCCAGTTCCCATACTTGTGTTTTGTAAAGGTCCCCTATAGGCAACATATCCGCACCGCCATCCCCATATTTTGTAAAATATCCTGTTAACAATTCACTCTTGTTTCCTGTTCCAAGAACGATATAATTCATTTTTGAGGCATAAGTGTAAAGAATAGACATTCTAATCCTAGATTTAATATTCCCTTTGTTTAAATTGTTTAAAGGCAACAAAGATAATGATTTTTTCATAAAAACCTCTTCATAAGCCTTTTCAATTGGAGAGATGTTTATTATTTCTAAATTGGCCTCCCCTACAATCGATTCAACATCTTCAAGATCTGCTTTAGAAGAATTTTCATCTGGTAGGTGAAGGTACATAACGTGATCTTCTCCTAAAGCTTTTTTAGCAAGTATTCCAACAACCGAAGAATCTATCCCACCACTAAGCCCAACTACCACCCCTTTTTTTCCTGCTTTTTGAATATTCGATTTAATAAATTCTGCTATAATTTCATCAGCATGATCTACCAAAGATAAATTAAAAAACACCATGTTTTTGGGTAAATAAATAATAAGATAAAAAGTTAATGTAACTTTATTATAAAATTTTAAAATCAAGACACCATACTTCCAGAAGGAATGTCTTTATCGGGGTGGACAGGGGAACCATTGCATAACAGCAAAACATGGGATGTATTGTTATGCAGCATAACCCCTTTAATAGGCCCATTTAAAGGCACATCATATGTGCCCTTTTTGGAAATTGCTTTGGAATCCATCAAATCAACCACTTCTATTTCAAAATTTTTGAATTTTTCAAAAGCAATTGTAGATTTGCTATAAAAACCGTCAATATAATCCCCTTCCTTTGCATTGTCCACTGTTAAGAGGGACACTGTATCCTGGTTAGAAGCAGCCAATAGCATTCCTTCTGACTTTATACCTTTTATTTTTTTGTATTCTAAATTAGAAACAAGGATGATTTTTTTGCCTAAAAGGTTCTCTATGCTATAATATTTTCTAATGCCAGCAACGACTGTCCTTTCTTCACTGCCCAACGAAACTTTCAGTTTATATAATTTATCTGAATCTTGAATTTCACTTGCATCAATTATTTTTCCAACTCTTAAAGCAGGGCCTATTGGTTCTTTTTCAATCACTATTTTTTGGAAAATTGGTTGTGGTGGAGTTTTAAAAGTGATAATAGGTGGTTCTAAAATATCATCCCAGATGCAGTTGCAAATATTTTCACCCATGTATTCCAATACCTTTTCCGAAGAGAATGGCATAAAGGGGCTCATCATAATAAGCAAAGCTCTAGCAAGCCAAACAAAATCATCTAAAATAGCCTTTGCTTCCTTAGGGGATTCTTTTATTTTATTCCATGGCGCTAAATCATTAAACAACTTGTTGCCTTTAAAAACCAACTGTTGTATTGTTTCTAGTGCTTCTTTAAACTGGCAATTTGATATATGCACTTCCACACTATCCATTGCGCCTTCAATATCTTCCCCAATGCCCAAAATATTCATGGGGTTTGTAGGTTGATCCTTGAAATGAGAATAATAAAAAGAGAATATTCTATGAATTAAATTTCCATAGGAATCAACCACAATTTCATTGTACTGCTTAACCATTTCATCAAAATCAAAAAGTGTATCATGATGTTCAGGCATATGGATGGCCATGTAATACCTAACCATGTCAGCAGGATATTTGCTAACTAAATCGATCAAGGTGTATTTATCTTCAATACCCTTGCTTTTAGAGAATTTACTATCCCCCATTTTAACATATTCATTAGAAGGAATATCATAAGGCAATACAAGGTTTTTATCATATCCCATCAGAATAGAAGGCCATAATATTGTATGGAAAATTATATTGTCCTTTCCCATAAAGTAATAATGTTTTGCCTTTTGATCGTACCAAAACTTTTTCCATGTATCTTTTTTATTTTTTGTGCTATACTCTATTGAGGCAGACAAATATCCACATACAGCCTCAAACCAAACGTAAATGACCTTATTCTCATATCCCTCTAAAGGTACTTTTACACCCCAGTTCAACTCCCTTGTTATAGCACGGTCCTTAAGGCCATCCGCTAAGTAATTATTAGTAAACTTAATTGCATTCTCTTTCCAGTATTTTTTATCTGCAAGGTAATCCTTAATTTTATCTGAAAAATCACTAAGCTTAAAGTAAAACTCTTCTTCCTCTTTCATAACAGGTATCGAGTTACAAATTTTGCACCTAGGATTCAACAGTTCCTCTGCTTCCAGCGTCCTACCACACTGGTCACATTCATTTCCGTGGGCTTCTAAAGAATGGCAATAAGGGCACTCTCCCACAATGTATCTATCAGCAAGGAATCTATGGCAAACTTCACAATACGGTGACTTTTTTATCTTTTTATAAACGAATCCATTATTGTATAGAGTAGTAAAAATATTTTTTACTATTTCCTGGTGATTTTCTGTATGAGTATGTGTATAAATATCAAAACTAATTCCACTTTTTTCAATTGCTTCTTTGTTTCTAAGATGAAACTTCATAGCTACCTCATAAGGTTCCAAGTGCCCCTTTTCAGCTGTAATGGTTATTGGTGTTCCATGCATATCTGATCCAGAAACCATTAATACCTCATTTCCGATAAGCCTATTATACCTAGCAAAAATATCTGCAGGCAACAAAGTTCCTCCAAAATGGCCTACATGAACATCCCCATTAGCATAGGGCCATGCTACTGCAACAAAAATTTTTTCCATGAATAGTAATATACAAGGCTACAATTTAATTTTTTTTAACAAACAATTTTATATGTCCAACAAAATTTTTTCTCCATTCTTTGGGACGATAAAGTTATATTCCCCATTAAGTTCTTGCATAATTGGCTCACGATTATCAGTATGCATAAGAATAACCTTTTCTGGATTTACTTCCCTTATAAAGCGCACCAAATGGTTATGGTCTATATGTGCAGAAAAATTAAACATTTTAACCTTAAACTGAGGCTGCACCATAAGGCCATACAAATCCACAATACCTTGTTCAAAAAGCCTTCTACCGTTTGAATTTGGAACTTGGAATCCTGTTAAATAAACTGCACTTTTAGGGTCATCCTTAATATTGCTTAAGTAATATTCTACAGGACCACCGTCCAACATACCGCTTGTAGTTACTATTATATCCCCATCCTTCATAGCCCTTTCTCTATCATAACGATTATTGACAACGTTGATGTTTAGCATTGCTTTTTTAAGGCCTGAATAATTTTTTATGTATTGGCGAAACATCGTGTAAATTTGGTTTATTTTTTTACCCATGCCATCAAGCCATATATTATATTTTCCCTTTAACATGTTTAAAGAAATAAGCACTTCTTGGGTTCTACCCACGGCAAAAGAAGGTATTACAACCTTCCCACCTGTTTCAATAGTATTCCTAACTTCCTCTACAAACAAACGTTCAGTCTCTTTTCTATCAGGATGGTTTCTCCCTGCATATGTTGCTTCGACAACAAGTATATCCGCTCTAGGCGTATCACATTTATATACAAGGTCTGTATCAATATAGTTTATATCCCCAGTAAACAAGAGTGTTTTCTTTCCAGTAACAAGGTACATTACAGCACCTGGTATATGGCCTGCATATTTTACATCTATAGATACATCTTGCAAAGTTATTGTTTGGTTTACGCTAACATTATGATACCTACTCCTAAACAATCTAACACTTTTCTTTCCATAAGGGTGGGAATACCCTTCAAGCTTTGCTATTTTTAAAGAATCTTCATGAAGTAATGTAGCTATTTCTGAAGTAAGTGAGGTTCCAAAAAATTCTGTATCCCCTTTTGTCAAATAAGGCATCATTCCAGAATGATCAAGGTGTGCATGAGTTAAAAAAGCAAAATCTATAGGTTCATTAGCAAAAATAGGATAATTTGGTGGATCTTCTGCATTAAATCCATAATCAAAAATTACTCTATGGTTTCTTGTTTCTAACAACATTCCCACTTTTCCAACTTCTTCTGCACCACCTAGAAACTTAATGCTGGTAGGGTGCACATCATAATCCTTCATCACTTATTCCTTCCTACTTAATTGCTTTTTAAAAAGGTTTTCAAAGCCGCCAGGGAGATTTGAACTCCCGACCTGCTGATTACAAGTCAGCTGCTCTTTGCTGTATTTATCATATGCCAGCTGAGCTATGGCGGCATAATCTATTTTACAATGCCAATTATAAATTTAATCTTTGCTATTATTTATTTAAGTGAGGTACATACCATAAAATCAAAAGGTTATTGTTATAAAATAACACAACGATAACAATATATAAAAAATTAGCAAAAATAATGAGCAATATCTAACCAAAATATACATGGAGAAATTTCGAGATGCAGGCAATACTTGGTAAAATGAATATGCATAGTAGTTTATTTAAATGCAAGCATATCCAATTTAGATGGTGATATCCTGAAATTTTTCCATATCACACCTTAAATCCTTTATGCTAGTTTCTCCTTTTTTTACCACCTTTAATTCATATGCCATCCTAGGAGTAATTATTTCCTATTAATACATGGTACGCACCATTTTAATTAAATGCTCCCTTTCCATATATAGGAAATGATTTCGGGATAGCACATTGAAAATCTTTATCAATAAAATTTATTATACGTTAAAACTTATCAAAAAACATGAAAATATCAGAAAATATTGAGTTAATTGACGGTACAATGTGTAATGTTTATGTAATGAAATACAACAATAAAAAAATCCAAATTGATGCTGGAATGAAAGGAAGCTTTAATAAAATAAAATCTTATTATCAAGAAAATAAATCTAAACCTGATATTATACTAATAACACATTATCATCTTGACCATATTGGTGCACTTAAAGCGTTAAAAAACATGTATTCCCCTGAAATTTATGCTAATGAAATTGAAATCCCATACATTGAAGGGAAAGAACCTATACCGAAGCCAAAATCTTTTTTGGCTAAATTCTTTTTTACTTTCGCTAAAGTTAATCCTGTAGAAGATATAAAAAGTTTCAAAAACTTCAACATGGAAGGCATCAAGTTTATTGAAACCTACGGCCATACAATTGGGAGTACATCAATTTACATAGAAAACCAGAAATTCATTTTTGTAGGCGATGCAGTTTCAACAGTAAATGGTAAATTATCTATAAATGAAAAATTTACATTGAATATGGAAGAAGCAAAAAAGTCATTAGAAAAAATAAAAAAATTAAGCCCTATTACCATTTTACCTGGACATGGCAACCCAATGAAGATATGACAAAAACAATTTTTTACTATTTATCCACACTCCAAGTTATTTTTTATGCATAGGTGCAATGCTAAAATCATTAATCATAATATATATGACAAATAATTTAAATAAACTTAAATATTTAAATATTATTATTAAAGAAAGGTGTTGTTATGAAAACTAAAAGTATGGTTTACGCTATTATTGTTCTATCTATATATTTGCTATCTTCATACTTAGCATCTATCAACTATACAGGAAACGCACTAGCCAATAGGAATATCCTTGTGCCTATACAAAACTCTTACAATCCTTATCTGTTAAATAATTCTAAGCAAATTGGAATGGTTAATTCCAATACTAGCATATTTGTATCCATTGCATTAAAATATAGCAACCAAAGCGAGTTAAATTCCTTTCTAGGCAGCATAGACAACCCTGAATCCCCGCTATACCACCATTATCTTACATTAAAACAATTTGATGAAAAATATTCCCCTAATCCATATATTTATAACAGCTTAGTAAACTACCTAAAAAGCAATGGCATAACAACAGTAGAAACATGGAAAGACCATGCTTCTATATCCATCATTGCCAATGCAAGCTTAATTGAAAAGGTTTTCAATACACAGTTAGGTGTATTCCAAACAAATTTACCAGGGATAAGGCCAACCTTCTATGCCCCAATTAAACCATTTTACCTGCCTTATGAGTATTCTAAATACATATATGGCATAGATGGGGCAACCAACGCCTTTTTGTACACTCTTAACATTGCTAACATAAAAAAAGTTAACATAGAAAAAGGAAGCCCCTTATTTACAGGTACAACCAATCAGCTAATTACAGGTTCAGATCTGCAAAAAGCTTATGGCACTATTGAATTATACAACAACTCTGCCTATGCCGCGCCAACCACTAAACATATATTTGCCAACGGAAGTACAATTGCTACCATATTATGGGAAGGCACAAATTATTCAGGTGGTACTTGGAAGGATGTAGCCCCTTTCGACCCTGCTGCAATATACCAGTATTTTAAAGAAACATTGCCCAAATGGGAAATCAATGATGGGGCTATTCCTCATGTATGGGGAATGGGTGATCAAGGGACTGTTTCTCCAGGAAGCAGTGCAGCAAACGATAGTAGTGATACAGTTGTAGAAAATACCCTTGATCTAGAAATGGTAGGAAGCTTAGCCCCTGGTGCAAGTATTGTAAATATATATGCACCTTTCAACCGAACAGGATTTCCAGACAATGAATACAACATGGCCGTATCATTGGCTAACTTAACTGCTATAAGCAATTCATGGGGGGCGACACCAGAAGAGTTAGATTATACGGTTAATAATGATATAGAGCAACTCAATGCTAGGGGTGTAACTGTTTTTGCTAGTTCTGGCGATAGTCCAGGCACTCCCATTCCGGCATGGCCAGCAAGTTTGGCATACAACAATTTTGGAGTTGTATCTGTAGGTGGCCTTACATTAAAGTTAAATGGTGTGCCCAGTTTAGATGGCACAGGAACAGATACATTTAATCCTATACAATCCCAAGCTATATGGTTTAATGCCAGTGAATATGGGGGTGTGGGTACACAAGCTGGACCAAGCCAGGTATACCCAATTCCTACATGGCAGGACATACCAAGTGTTATTGACAACGGAGGAAGTTCTGAGTATAGAAACGTAGCAGATATATCTGCAGTTGGAAATAATACATTGATATTTATTGATGATTATCCCATATTTGGCAATTATAGCTATAACTCTCTCGTTGTTGCTGGAACCAGTGTATCCTCTCCAGTAGAAGCAGGGATATTTGCGGAAATTTCTTCATATTTAGGTGCTTTTTATGGCAATAGCACAGGGTTAGGCTTTTTAGATCCTTTGTTATACCAACTAGGCCCAAACAATACTTTATACAGCAGTACGCCTTTTTACAATGTTAAATTGGCACCACCAGGGTATCCTTACCCGGCATTAAGCGGTTGGAATTATGGTTCAGGGTGGGGATCTGTTAATGCATGGAATTTTACAATGGCAATAAAATTTATCATGTCAGTATACCCTAATTACCAAATAATTACATTGCCAAAAATTAAAACCTCTGTCCACTACAAAATTTATCTATATTATCCCACTATCTACAACAGTTCTATTAAAATAAACATAAGCGGATTGCCTAACGGCGTTACAATAAATCCCTCATCTGGACCATTCATTTTAAGCCCTCAACCCAATAATGTTGTATCTACTTCCAACATATCTCTAAATGTATCCTCCTCCACTAAAACAGGGACATATAACATATCTATTAAAGCAGCCAATTACAACATTAAAAAAAATGTTTACGGAAATTTAAGTGTTGTTGAAAACGTTAGCTTGGCTATTACAAACAACCCAACATATATAGTTACGTTCAATCAATCAAGTATCCCCAAAGGAACTTCATGGAAAATTTCATTTAATGGCTCTACTAACCTTTCTACAACACATTCAATGAACTTTACAGCTATCAACGGAACATACAACTATGCAATCTATTATAGCTACAAAGGAGAAAATACGAGGTATGCACCTTCACAAGCTAGTGGGCAATTAACTGTAAAAGGGCATAATGTGCAAGTAAACCTTAGTTATAATATCCAATATTATTTTGATATACGCATTAACCCATGGAATGGAGGAAGCATTTCTCCTAACAGTTCATGGTATTTGGCAGGTTCTAAAATACAAATCACCGCTAAACCCAGCAATATTGCTGTATTTGACAGATGGATTGGAAGTGGAAATGGCAGCTATAATGGTACAAGCAAAATAGCCAATGTTACAATGAATGGGGCAATAAGTGAAACCGCATTATTTTCTATTGTAATGTATCCAGTTACTTTTATAGAAAATGGCCTTCCACTAGGTTCTAAGTGGAATGTAACACTAAATGGCCTAAATGAAAGTTCTAACAGCAATACGATAGTATTTAATGAAACAAACGGAACATACTTTTATAAAATAACTGCATTTGCTAAAGATTATGCCCCTGAACCTTCAACAGGAATCGTAAATGTGAGTGGTGTGCCTAATGCAGTATTAACAACTATTGAAGTCCCCTCTGGCCATCCAAGTGATATAGCATATGACCCTGCCAACAAGATGATATACACAATCAATTGGAACAACAGTGGCTATTATATAACGGCAATAAATCCCAATACCAACCAAATTTCAACAATATTAAATGTAACCAATATAATGTCGCCATCTAGCATTCTATACGATCCTAGCAATAAATTGTTGTATGTGTATGGACTAGGCAACATCGAAGATGTTGTTTTAGTGATAAATAGTACAAATTCCATCGTTAAAACAATTAATGTTCCTGGAAGCCAGGTTTATCCATTGACATACGACCCACAAAATGGATATGTCTATTTAGTAGGGGCCAACGATTCCATGAATGATGTATACGTATTATATGCCTTATCCCCTTCATTCACATTATCAAATGTAACTGTATTGCCAGGGAGCTTTTATGACATGGGGCATGGAATATTATACAATCCCTCTAACAACTTGATTTACGTAGCTATGGGTAATACAAACAATGTAGATGTTGTTAATGTGAGCACAAAATCCATAGTAAAGATAATTCAAATAGGAAATGGGACACAACCAGAAAGCTTGGGTTATGATCCATTGACCAAAGAAGTATATGTACCCGAAGATTACTTGAGCAATGTTTTTATTATAAACAGCACAACAAACACATTTTATAAAAATATTACAGTAGGCCTATACCCTGGCAATCCCGTTTATGACCCTAGCAATGGATACATGTATGTAGTCAATTTCGGTTCAGATTCAGTATCAATAGTAAATGGCTTAACCAATAAGGTTTTCAATAATGTCTCTGTAGGCAACGGCCCATGGAGCATTGCATATGATAACTACACACATAAAATCTATGTTACCAATTACTGGAGTTCCCCTGGCTCAGTTTCTGTTATAAACGAAGGCACTACACAATACATAAATTTTGTAAAAACCCAAGAAATCCAAGCTTACAATTTATACTTCAAAGAAACAGGGTTGCCCAAAGGGATGCAATGGGGCATAACATTAAATGGTACATTATACACCACCAAAAACACAACGTTATCCTTTATAGAGCCAAATGGAAGTTATCCATTTACAATAGAAAACATAAGTGGATATACTGCAAAACCCTTTAAAGGGGTAGTTGTAATTAATGGAAAAAACGAAACGATCAATATTACATTTACCAACATTAAGCCTAAATCCTTATACGCAGTGATTTTTGAAGAAACTGGCTTGCCTTTAGGAACCGAATGGAGCGTTACATTGGGCAACAAAACATTAAATTCAACAAATGGGGAAATAACATTCATGGTATACAATGGCTCTTATACATTTAAAGTAGGCAATATAAGTGGGTATATTGCCAGCCCATATAAAAACAGCATTGCCGTAAATGGTAGCAATGAAACAATAAGAATTAACTTCTCTAGGATTGCAACAACTACAAACAGTTCAACAGCAAATGAAAGCATATGGGTTTATCTCTTGATGGCCATAATAGCCATAGAGGCAGTGCTTATAATTATAGAAATAATCTATAGAATCAAAAAGAAAAACCAAAATGCCAACAAAAGGCAAATGAGAGAAAATAAATAATGCCAAAAAGATATGCCATGGATAACAAAACCTTTTTTAAATCTTTATTGAGCAGGTTTAATGAGCCTTAATAAAAAATTTTTTTGCATCTTCTAAAACATTTTTGCTAAGGGCTAGATCTGGAATGTACTTCTTCATAATCGAAGCTCGATTATCCAAAATGATCACAACTCCCTTGTCTGTAGAGGTCCTAATAAGCCTTCCAATTGATTGCAAAATTTTTCTTATTGCAGGTGCTTCGTAGACATAATTCCACCCATTAAATTTATATTTTTTGTTATAATATTCTTCCAGTATACTATTTTTGGTAGTAGGCTTAGGATAAGGTATTCCAACAACGATAACCATTTCTAGTTGTTTTCCAGGAAGGTCAATCCCTTCACTTATTTTCCCTCCAGAAACTGCTAAAAGAATTGCCCCTTTGCCAACAGAATCTCTAAAATTGTTAAGATGGCTAAACATAACAGAGCTGTCTGAGTCCCTACGTTCAACAAAAATTGGCCTATCAACTATCTGGCTTTTCAAGAACACTTCAGCTTTGTTCATCATAGTATAACTAGGATAAAACACAATTGTATTTTTTACTACATTCTTTATAAGGTTCTTTATTACTTCATGTATTTTAATAAACATCTCTGAATCATTTTTTAAAACCTCATATTTGGTCGTAAGGTTATCAACGTATTTAATAATCCTATTTTCAAGTGGGAAATGGGAAGGGATATTGATCATATCTATATTCTCTTCCAAGCCAAGAATGTCCCTGTATTGTTCCATAGGAACAAGTGTGCCAGACATATGCAAATGCCAATGAGTTTCCTTAATAGGTTCTGCAAGTTTAGAAGGGTCTAAATTGAAAATTTCTATAGAGGGGGAAGGCACTTTGGTAAGCACATGTATATACCCATTTTCATAATCATTGTCGTAATCAAAAAGGTCAACCAAAATGCTTCCAACGATATATACATAAGACCTCGGTAAAACTTTTTCCCTGCGTTTAATGTCTTTAAGATATGTCCCCCATGAAACCATTAAATTAACCAGCCTTTGAATTTCCCTTATACTATATCCCGTTGTTTCCATCAAATGGTTTTCAATTTCCTTATCTATCAATAACCTATCATCTTGGTCTTTCAAAGAGCTTGTTTCACTCAAAATATATGCTTTCAATACCGAAAATATGCTATTTATTTTGTTAACTTCAGAGGGCTTTAAAATATTAAACTTGTTATTAACAAATTCCTTCATAGCAAGCTCTATCAAACCATCTGTCAATGAAATCGAACTCATTTCCCTCAAATAATCTGGTATATTATGCGCTTCATCGACAATAAGCATTATATCCTCTAAATCCACCCCCATCCATCTAAGCAAGTTATTCCTTATATACGGATTAAAGAAAAAAATATATGGAGCTATGACAACATTAGCATAAGAAGAAAGTTTTTTGCTCATCTCATATGGGCAAAAAGAATATTTTACAGCATATTTATCGAATTCATCAGGCAGCCATACAGTATTGGTAAATTCTTCAAGGACTTTTCCCTCAAGCTCTATAACTTTTTCAAAATATTGGCATCCTACATTATTAGGTATTGGCTCATCATCTAGGTATCTGCTCCATTCATCATAAATAAAACTGCCTACTTTTTTTGCAAATTTTTGCAAATTTTTATTTTTACGATCATTGCATATTTTTGAAAGTTCCTCGTATGTTGCATTGTTGTATCCTTTTTTATCAAAAAGAGGGCATCTCCCTGACCTTCCCTGTAACCCTATCCCTGTAACTGGCCTTTTTTTATGAATTTTTGAAAGTTCTGTCAATACCTGGATTTCCTGTGTTTTGGTTCTCACCAAATAAAGGATTCTTTTGTTGTTTTTGAAACTATAATCCAATACAGATAGCAAGGATATTATTGTTTTTCCACTTCCTGTAGGGGCGTTAAGCATTGTTGGAATCCCCTTTTCCATGTTGAATTTCAACTTGGCTATAACTTCTTTCTGGAAACTATACAATAGATAAGGAGAAATATCATTTATCATGAGCATCGCCATGGCGCTGAGGGGGAGATTTTCGATCTATTCGAACTCCCGCGATGATTAACACCACCAGCTCTCAAGGCTGGCGCCTTACCGGGCTGGGCTACCTCAGCACACATTATACTAATTATAACTAAGTATTTAAAATTATAATTGCTCTTCAAATTTTTGTATTGGTTGGTATAGAATTAATAAGGTCAGTTAAAGATGCACCCATAATATTGCCTGTATAGGTAATCCTCTTAGGTGGCCTTTTAGGAGCCCTCCATAAGCCTTTTAATTTAGCTACGCTATACAAGAAATCTACAAACAATGAAAAAGCCCCACTTAAAACAAAATTATGCTCGGTATCAGTGAAATAGGTATTAATTATTGCCCGAGATTGCCTAATTCCATGTGAAAGTGCCTTCATTAAAATCTCTTTTTGGACTTCTGTTAACCTGTTTTCCTCAAACCATGTTTTGCTTTTAAGCCTTCCCATTGGCACAAAAAACATGGGGACAAGAATAGCCCTAAAATCCCACAGGTCATCGAATAAATCCAACGTTCTGTTAATATCATCCGCTGTCTCTTCTGGTAAACCAACTATAAACGTACAAGCAGGTATTACATTGTTATCTGACATTAATCCTGCAGCTTGAACAACCATTTCTGGCCACATGCTTACTTTAAAGGGCCTTGCTTTTCCAGGCATTAGTTTAGAAAGCAATTCGGGGCTTCCTGTTTCTACGCCTACTTCCACTCCCCACCATTTTTGCCTTCCATCTATAATAATTTCCTTCAATTTTGGCAACAGCTTAGGCACTGTAAGCAAAGAAGCAACTGCAACATGGCTCCAGTCTAGGTGGTCATAATATTTTTTACCTAACTTCATAAGCTTTATTACCTTTTCTTCGCTGGGATATATTGAAGGCATGCCGTAAAAATAAACATCATCCGAATGCAAAATTCCTTTTTTTATTCCCGCTTTTCTGTTCAATGCCAATTCTTGTTCAATCCTTTCATAAGTGTACCATCTTGTAGGGCGCAAAGTAACACTGCAAAAAGCACAACCCCGTGGGCAACCACGGCCTATTTCCACAATGCCATTTACAGAAGGCCCTATAATGGCCGGAATCTGATCTACAGTGGGAGATTCATTAGGCTGTACAGAAACATGCTTTGGAAGAGGTTCATTGTTAAAAATCATCTTAACAAGTTTAGGGGCAATAACCTCCCCTTCCCCTTCAACTACTGTATCAATGCCAACTTCCTTTACAAAATCCTCCCTATATTGGAAATGCCATGCAGCTGGACCACCTGCAATAATTTTAAGCCCTTTTTTCTTTGCCTCCTTTATAATAGGCATCCTCATCATGCGCTGAAAATTAATGGCATTTGCAGGTTCTTTATGCAGAATGCTTGCAAAAGTAGAACTAGGTGGCCCAAAACCAAAATAATCATGTCCAGATATGAACAAGGCCTTTGCATTGAGTAAATACTTGTCCAAATAGCTAGGGTGAATTATAGCGGCGTTTATTCCTGATGAAACAAGTGCAGCTTCCACTTTTCTAAGGCCATATGGAGCTTGCCAGGGCCTTCCTTCCTTATCAGTGCGCATTGGGGGGTAAAATAAATTTTTGTAAACCACCTCAGGGAATACAAAATAAGGTGAAGTTGCTCCAAAACCTAAAAATTCCTTTCCATGATGATTGCTCATCATCGTCCAATCAGTAGTTAAGACGACATCATACATAAGTTATTCACCTATTACTCATATACATAAATGAAAAAAACTGTATATAAAGATTATTATTATAAAAAAGTATTATTATAAAAGGGGCATTTTATTTTTAATTTATATGTTTAAAAACGGAATAACCTCTTTTTCATCAAAACAAAATATTTAAAAAACTCAGAAGAAACCTTTATATCGTCACATGTTAAATATATCACAAGTGCAAATTATGGGGATCCATTACGCAAAAAAAGTGTATAGTGATGAGGTTGTGTATTCCCTTTTTGAAGAAACGATTCAGAAGTGGTTTAAAAAAAAGTTTGGGCAATTTACACCACCACAAAAAATGGGCATAAAACTAATAGCAGAAGGCAAAAATGTGCTTATAACTTCCCCAACAGGGTCAGGAAAAACACTAACAGCATTCATATATTCGATAGATTACCTATACAGATTAATTAAAAAAGGTGAACTAAAAGACAACGTTTATGTCCTTTATGTATCTCCCCTAAAGGCCCTGAACAATGACATTGAAAGAAATCTAAAAGAACCGTTGCAAGAACTAGCACAAATAAACCAGGATTTTTTGAAAATAAGAGTTGCAATAAGATCTGGTGATTCAACAAGTTCTGACAAAGCTAGAATGTTAAAAAATCCACCTCATATTCTAATAACAACTTCAGAAAGCCTAGGCATTGCACTAAATGCACCCCAATTTTCCAAGAGCCTAGAAAGCATAAAGCATGTAATTATAGACGAAGTCCATGCCTTTGCTGAAAACAAAAGAGGAAGCCATTTATCCTTATCTTTAGAACGCCTATATGATCGAATTCCTCACGAGGTTCAAAGGATTGGGCTATCTGCAACTGTGCATCCCCTAGATGAAATGGCTAAATTTGTATGGGGCATGGAAGGCAATGAGCCAAGAGAAGGGACAATAGTAGATGTTAACTACACCAAGAAACAAAACATAGAAGTAATTTCCCCTGTAGAGGATTTCATTTATACTAGCAATGCGGAAGTAAGCCATAAATTGTATGGCACTCTCAATAAACTCATTGAGGATCACAAAACTACTTTGGTCTTTACCAATACCAGAAGTGCAACTGAACGTGTGGTTTTTCATTTAAAGCAAAAAATGAAAGAAGAATCCAAAGAGGTTATAGCAGCCCACCATAGTTCAATGTCTAGGGATTTAAGGTTAAATGTAGAAGAAAAATTAAAAAAAGGCTTGCTTAAAGCTGTAATAACCTCTACAAGTTTAGAGTTAGGCATTGACATAGGAAATATAGATTTAGTAATACTATTAGGCTCCCCCAAAAGTGTTACCAGGGCAATACAAAGGATAGGAAGAAGTGGGCATTCATTGCATGAAATCTCTGAAGGAAAAATTGTAGTGTTGGACAGAGATGATTTAATTGAATGCATTGTGCTTGCAGAAAATGCAAGAAAAAGGATGCTTGACAAAATCTACATCCCAAAAAATCCATTAGATGTACTCGCACAACATATTGTAGGAATGGCCATAGAAAGAGATTGGGACATCAGAGAAGCCTATGCCTTAGTGAAAAAAAGTTATACCTTCTCTACATTGGAATGGAATGATTTTTTAAATGTGATTAAATACCTAAGTGGTAACGATGGAATGCTAGAAAAAAGGAATGTATATGGTAAAATTTGGTATGATGAATCACAAGGCAAATTTGGCAGAAAAGGTAAAATGGTGCGGGTAATATATTATATGAATTCTGGTACTATCCCAGATGAAGTATCAATACGTGTTTTTACAAAAAGCAAGGAATATGTTGGCAAATTAGAAGAAGAATTTGCAGAAAAACTTACGCCTGGGGATATATTTGTGTTGGGTGGAAAAACCTACAAGTTTGTAAGCATAAGGAACATGATGGTAACTGTAGAAAATGCCCCTAGCATGAAGCCTACAATACCTGCATGGTTTTCAGAGATGTTGCCTTTGCATTATGATTTAGGCAACAAAATAAGGATGTTTAGGGATGAAATGGCAAAAAAAATGGACGAAAAACAAGATATATCTAATTACATAGCCAAAGTGTACAAAGTCAACCTACAGACAGCAAAGGCAGTAGAAACCTATTTCAAAGAGCAAAAAGCCTACATAGGAATACCTTATTACAACGAACTTTACGTAGAGCATATAATTGAAGAAAACCTTAACCATTATGTTTTCCATACGTTGATAGGCAGAAAATCCAATGATGCTGTTTCAAGGGCACTGGCATATGGCTTAAGCAAAGTTCATAAACATAATGTAAAGGTAATAATCAACGATAATGGGTTTGTTATCACTAGCAAAATGGCTATATCCAAAAAGGAAATTGAAACTATTTTGCAAATGAACCTAGAAGAATTACTCAAAAGCTCAATAAGTTCAAGTGAAATATTAAAACGCAGGTTTAGGCATGTAGCAATTAGAGGCTTCCTTATACTTAGAAAATACAAAAGCCACACGATCAGCGTGCATAGGCAACAATTCAATGCGGAAATTTTGATAAAATTGTTAAAAGAAAATATGCCGGAATTTCCAATACTTAAAGAAGCATACAGGGAGGTAATGGAAGATTCGATGGACCTCAAAAATGCCCAACATTATTGGGAAGACCTTAAAACCAAAAAAATAAAAATAATAATGAAAGAAAATCTATCGATGCCTTCCCCTTTTGCATTCAATCTATTTATGGCAGGGGAGTCAGATATTATATTAATGGAAGATAGGATCAGCTTTATCCAAGAAATGCATAAGAAATTAATGCAAAGTATAAAAGAAAAAGAGAATGCACATGCAGAGGGATAGTTATACAAAGTATATCTCCATATCAGACAGGATTGATGTGACAGATAGTTATGCCGCTGTTGTTGACAAAGAAGTTGCGGTAATCTCTGATATACACCTAGGGTTTGAAGAAGTTCTAAATAGCTACGGAGTATCCGTGCCCCCATTTGAAGCAAAAGGGAATTTGCAAAAACTAAAAAATTTAGCAGAAAATTGGAAACTTAAAAAAATAATATTAAACGGGGACTTCAAGCATGACTTCGGAAAGAATACGAAATCAGAATGGAACGAAATAGGTGAGTTCATTGCATATATAAAATCATATGTTGATGAAATTATTTTAATAAGGGGCAACCACGACAATTTCCTAAAAACCATTGCAAAAAAGCATGGGTTGGATGTGGTTGATAGCTATGAAATAAATGGCATATCCATTATTCACGGAGATAAAGATAAAGGCATATACGAAAATGTTATTATTGGGCATGAACACCCCTCAATAACACTGAGGGACGAAATAGGGGCAGAATATGCCATGCCATCATATATATACTACAAAGCAGAAAATATATTAATATTGCCAGCATTTTCTATATGGACATATGGCACAGATGTATTAACCCATGAATTTACCTCTATAGTTTTATCACATGTAGAACATGATAGAGGGGAAGTTTACGGAATATATGAAGATGGAGTAATATATATGTCAAGCATACAAAGGCTTAAAGAAACGATGTTTAGAATGAAATGAATGCAAATTATTTTTTACATATTTTTATGAAATTTTTAAATATTTCCCTTCCATATTGCGTATGTTCCACCTCGGGGTGAAACTGCACTCCAAACCTTTGTTGTTTTTCATCCTCCATCGATTCAATAGGGCATGTATTTGAAAAGCCTGTTGCCCTAAAATTTTTAGGCAAAGAAACCACTTCATCGTTATGGGATTCCCATGCAACAAAATGCCTAGGGAGGGAATCATAAAGTAGAGATTGCCCTACTGTTATTTCAACTTTGCCGAATTCAGGTGTTTTAGATTTTTGTACCTTGCCACCATAATAAATTGCCATAAACTGATGGCCAAGGCAAATCCCCAGTATAGGCACAGATGCCTTGGCAAGGTATTCGTCCACCCGCCCTAAAACTTTTTCTTCATATGAGAAATTTGCAGTTCCACCTGACAAAACAATCCCATCTGCCTTAATATTTTCCAATGGAGTATCATTTTTTATAATCTCCGATTCAACACCTATTTCCCTTAGCACCCTCCATTCTCTATGTGTCCATTGCCCCCCATTGTCTATAACAACGATTTTTACCATGCCTATTACCGCTTATTTTTTTTCAGAATTTCTTTGATTTCATCTACATCTTTTTTCATCCTCAACATTTCTATTTCGAAAAGTGAAAGGTCTGCTTTATTGTACAACCTTTTGGAAATAAGAATGCCTACGAACATTGCCCCAATAATAGCCAATATAGCTATAATAACAACTGAAAAAACAAAAAACATTAAATTCCCAGCTATCAATTGATATGATATTACACCCCCAATTTCCAAGGCTTCCACTACTGCAAGTATAACAAGGATTGCAATCCACATGAACGTTGAGCTATCTACTTTCATACGCTCTTTTCTCCCATGCCAAGAACAAATGGGTTGTTGGTTATTATAATTTTTCCACCACCTAAATATATAGGTTCTGTTATTACCACATCTGCAGGGTATCTCTTAATTATATTAACAATAAAATTCCCTATGTATATTGCATTACTTTTGTATGGATAGGCTGTAACATTAAGGTAAAATAGATCATATGGAACATGAACATAGTCAAGGATGGTATTGTTAAGGGATTCATTTTGGGTATAATTTTCAGCCTCTCCCTTGATGGTCATATATATATGTTCATACAGGACAGCATCAATCCCTATAACGCTAATTTGCGTTGTATTGTTGGTTACATAAACATATATTTGTGGTTGATTCAATAAAGGCACGGCATAATGATTGTGTGCCAAAAAAAAAGGGGTAGCAATAACCATTGCTAAAAGCACTATTGCTATATACTTTAGGTACTTTTGTGGGGTTAATGAAATCATATAAAAGAATATAACATTGCCAATAAAATAATTTTCCTATTACATTCAAATATATAGACAAAATAAAATATGGTTAACGCATACAAAACACCATGCCTCTAAATTTTGAAAACTATGCAATATTGGATATAGAAACGTCCCCTTATTCTATGGAAATACTTAATGAAAAAGGAATTTTGGATTTATTTGAAAAACAACAAATGAAAAATGGTGCAATGAGCCCTTTTTTGTCTCATCTTGTAGATATAGGTGTAAAAGTGCATAATGAAAAAACAGTATTTTTTAAAATAGACAAAAGCAATATTTTAGCAAGTGAAAAAGAAATTTTAAAAGAGTTCTGGAAATACCTAAAAGAACTCAAGATCGATTTTCTTATAACTTATAACGGATTAAAATTTGATATCCCCTACATAATGGCCAAAACGATCATGCATGATATCCTCCCTGAAAAAATAATAGAGCAATACAAACCAGACAGGGCAAAAAACTTCAAATCACTTTTATACCATATAGACTGTTTTCAAATGTTATTTAATGCAGATTCTACTGTATGGCTGAACTTATATTCAACAGCATCCTCTATGGGCATACAAGTAAAAGAAGACAAAATCAGTGGTGCGATTGTTCCTATACTTTTTTACAAAGGTGAAATGGAAGAAATAATCAAACATAATGAAATGGACATAGAGGTTTTAGAAAAAATTTACCAAAAAATGATCCCTTTTTTGAATAAGCAAAGTGAAATGTACAATTACGAAGTGGCAAGTGACAAACAACTAGTATTAATAAAGCAATATAAAGATAAATTAACAGAAGATGAACAAGCAAAATTAGATAATAATGACATTACTAAAGAGGAAGCAAGCAAAATCCTAGACCGTGTTTTATCCAAAAAATATTAAACAAAACCCTTTTTCAAACCAAGGCATCCTATATATCCTAAAGAATCAAAAAGTGTATATGCCACAATATATTTATTGTTAATTAATATGTATTATTTATTAAATTATAATTATTAATGATTAATATTAAATTAATAGTATGCACAAATATTAAATTCAAACCTCAACGTATATCTATACAATAAATACATTCAAAGTTAAAATTAAAATAAGTTTTAAATATTATTATTAAAATTAATAAAATGTATAACCTAATTAAATAATAAAAATCAATGAATAATCAAAAAATATATATCTATTTTTACAATAGTATAACGTATGAAAAAAATCAAATTGGCGATAGTAACTCAAACTCCGTTGATCCATTTTAAAAGCAATGCTTACTCTAAGAAATCCTTTATAGATATAAACAACATTGATGCTGATTCATACTCATATTCAGTAGGCGGAGTGTCTATAATGGAAAAGGATTTAATAGAATACTTGGCTGATAAAAAAATAGTGGATTTAATATATTGGTTTAGCTTAAATCCCAACTCCCCTAAGCATATTAAACTCAATGAATTAGTCCACTTATACAATATATCTACAGGAAGCACATACCTTAAAAAATATTCAATATTCAAAGGATTGATGTGGGAGAACATCCACGGAATAAAAAAGGGTGAATACAACAATGACGATTTTGTTGGTTATGCAAACCACAATTGGATTTTTAGCAAAAAAATTTTAGAGAAAGCTAAAAATTTTGATGCTTATTATATCCATGATTTTCAACAGTTAATGATGGGCCATATGATTGGGCCAATAAAGCCAGCCATATTAAGATGGCATGTACCATTTGTACCTGAATTTTTTTCTCCATTGTTTATGAAATTTATCCTCCATTCTGTTGAGTCTTTTGATACTGTTATTGTCAGCACAAAAAGAGATCTAGAAGGGCTAATAAGGGCGGGTTATAAAGGGATTGCACATCAGGTATACCCGCATATAAACAGCAATGCATGGACAGAGCCCTCTGAATCTGAAATCATAAATTTTAGAAAAAAATTCGGAATAAAAAAGAGTGATTTTATTGTCACAAACGTTGCTAGGATGGATAGTATAAAATCCCAAGATTCCCTTATAAAAGCCATAGCCAAAGTTGTAAAAAAAGCTAAAAACGTTAAGCTTATGCTTGTTGGCAGTGGAAGTTTTACAAATACGTTAAACAAGGAAGGTTTTAATAAATCCATGAATTACTTTCAATATCTTAAACAGTTGGTAAAAGACTTAGGGATTGAAAAACATGTTATTTTTACTGGGTATTTAAGTATCAATGAACTTAAGGCAGCTTATAAAGCAACAGGCCTATTTGTCCTGCCTTCTTTGATAGAAGGTTTTGGATTGGTTGTAGTTGAAGCATGGCAATATGAAAAATGTGCTATTGTTAGCAATGGTGCGGGTGTTAGTGAGCTCATTACCAATGGAGTGAATGGATATACCTATAACCCTCAAGATATCAAACAACTTGCTGATTACATTTTGATGCTATATTCCAATGAAGGTGAAAGAGCCTCATGCGGCAAACATGCAAAAAAATTAGCAAAGATATGTGATATATCAAACACAGGCCCTAAGGTCATTTCTATAATAGAAAATGCAATAGCTACCTACAAAAGATAATGGGAATATGTTTTACTTGTATATTTTTTTTCGTTTATACTCTATGGCAGCTATGCTCAACCCACTTGCAACAATATATACCAAGGCAAAATAAGTAGGTGATAAATACGGAATATGTACAATTCCTGTCATGTTGAATAAATTTATCTGTACATCTAAATTTACACTCACGTTATCAAAATATAAATTCCCTAACGAATCCTTTACCTTTATATAGATCACATAATTGCCAGGAATTGCATATTGATATGCTATTACCGTTGTAGAATTAGTCATTCTAGAATTAAAAACGCCGTTGCCAAAAGACCAAAAAACAGTATAAGGGGGTTTTCCGCTGTATATTGCTATTTTTGCCATTACCTGCAAAGGCACTGATGTATGCAGCAAGGTTACATTGGCAAACAATGGATATCCTGCGAAAACAACAACACTAGAAGACGCATTTTCATTTTTGTTATCTATAACGTTAAAGGTTACGTTGTATATCCCCTTAAACATAAAAACATGGGTGAAATTATAGTATGTACTGTTAAAAGATACATACGATTGGTTCCCGTCCCCAAAAATTATATGCCCTTGATACGGGGGATGGTTGGAATAAACCCTCGTATAAAAAGTAACATGCAGTGGTAAAAATCCACCGTATAAAGAGGCATTCATAACTACAATCAAATTTTGAAGGTCCAAAGAAAGGTTATACGTATTTATAATTCCGAAACCTGCAGGAAAGCTCCAACCACGTGTTGCAGGGTATGCACTTGTATGCCCATACAAAACAGGAAAGATCGGTGCATATGGTTGCTTAGATGCGTTGTCCCCAATAGCATAAAGTTGAGGTAAAAAAAATCCCACTTTTTTGTGAAGATAAGCATCAATTTCTGCAATTTGGGATGCAACAACAGGTGAAGCAATACTGGTTCCTTGAAGCAATTCTGATTTCTGTTTTCCTGCAGAAGTATTCATTAGATAAATTATCGTATTGTTCGCTACAGAGGATACATCTACAACACCCCTCCCAAGCCCATTGATAAGCCTGTTGGCAATACTCCTGTTCTGCCATACCGGTTCATAATAAACCATACTTATCCCACTAGTTGTCCCAATGCTTGAGCCATTAGGGCTTACTGCGTACCATACAGTTGCATTGCTTATTGGCCCTGGAGAAGTTGGTGTACCTGAAACAGTTATGGTATCCCCACCAACGGCAATAGTGCCATAGTTGTTGGAAGAATCAGTAGAAGGAAACATAACATTTTTTCCTCCAGAATCACCACTTGCAGCCAAAACAGTAATGCCCATATATTTTGCTTCAATAAGGTAGTTGTTCCATGCGCTATTATAGTTATCTGTTGTACCCCAGGAATTGGTAATAACATAAACATTGCCCAAGTTATTTAAGACATAGCCAAAAGCAGCAGTAATATCGGTCAAGCTAGGAGAGGATACATACACATCATAGATTGTAGCACCAGGGGAATTAGACATAAGCATATCCATATCAAGGGTATTTTCTGTCCTTGCAGGTGTAACATCAAGAAGGGCACTAGAGCCTGGAGGAACTGGAGATCCATCTGGAGTGCTAACTCCAATGGCTTTTAATGTTGGCCTAGGTTCATTAGAAGGAAAGCTATCATTCAAATAATTAAATACATCTGATGGATAAAAAGGTCCAACGAGATTGCCATTGCTATCTTGCCCCTCCCACATCAAATTAGCAATCCCTATTCCGGACGGGTATATGCCTTTATCAAAAAGGTTTATGCTACCAAAAGCATATTGAAAATCAGAACCATAAAAATATTGGACATTGTTAGAAACCTGAAAAAAAGCATGCGCTTTTGCCTCAACATTGCCCTTTACTTCCATAGGCAACGCCAATTGGCTTGTGTATGAGTCCAAGCCATTAATTGATGAAATAAGGGGAGCATAAATAGAAGGCAATGCAAGTGGGCTTGAGGGCATGTAATATTCTTTCCCATAGGCCATATAATATTTAATTTGTGTATGCAAGGCAGCATTGATCTCGGCAACATTGCCATATACGAATAAATTGAGATGGTCCTTGTAGGTATAAACATACAACCCATATTTTTCAAAATATTGTTCAAGGCTCCTAACTGCACTAAGAGAGGGGAAAATAGAACTAACATTATTAAGGTATCTTCCAGGCTTTAACGCAACTACAAAAAAAATGGATTTGCTAGAAGGAACTATGCCAACAAAATTTTCGTTTTTATAAACCTTAACAACAGATAATGGCATAACGCCATGTGATGCCCCTACAGGAATATAAGATGCAAATAAAAGGGCTAGGACAATAATAGCTATTAATTTATATTTTCTTGATCTCCCTTCCACAGTACTCACATACCTCTACATTTTCATCATTTAATGAACCACAATAGGGACATTCAATTTTTGTTTTCTTAAGGCCTTCAATAATTTTGTTAATTTCCTTTTCCCTACGATTGACATTTTCAATAATTTGTAAAGCTTTAGCTTTTTCCTTTCCTATTTCGAACAACTTTTCTTCCAAGCTATGCTTTTCATTTCTAATTTCTTCCAACCTCTTGTTAAGCAATTCCAAATTTTCAAGTAATTTTTTCTCACGTAATCTTACGTCATGTATATGTATGCCAATTTTTATGAATTTTTCATTTTGTTCAAGTGCGTTTGCATTTTCCAATTCTGTCTTGCCTAGTTCTTCAAATTTTTTAATCATTTCTTCCCTTTCCTTCAATTCCTCCTCTTTTTTCTTAAGTTCTTCAACATTCTTAGCAAGTTCCTCTTCCCTCTTAGCAAGTTCTGTTTCTTTTTGCTTCAATTTATACTCTTTTATTCTTAACTTGTCTAGCTCCATCTTGATAGATTCAATACGTATTTTCAATCGGGAATCCAATTCTTTCAATTTTATTTCCCTGTCCCTAAGTTCTTCATCAAGCTTTATAAGTTCTTGTTCACGCTTAGACAAATCTTTCTCATATTCTTTAATAGCATGGTTAACGCCAATTTCGATAGGCTTGGTTTCAATTAAATCCCCTCCACATACATTACACGTTTTCAAAGAGGCAGAAACGATGCTACCGCAATGGGGGCATTTCAACTGCCTAACCTCTTCCCTTTCACCCATATGATCACTTCCCCGAAAGATACCAATTATATCAATGTTCAAAGAATGCAATATATTTTTCTATTGTGAAAGGTCATCTACCTCTTCCCCTTGCCTTAAAATATCCTCTATCTGTGCGTACACATTTTCCATTCCTTCTAATGTTTCACTAGAAACGGGAATTATTGTATTGGCAATGCCAAGATCTGACAAGCTTCTAAGGAAGTTTATCGATAGTTCCTTGGATAACGTCCCCTTTTCGTTCAAAATTTCGTTATAAAGGAATTCATTGTCATTTATCCTTGACATGATTCTGTTTTTTTCCTCTTCTGGTATAAGGTCTGTTTTTGATAGAATCCCAAACAAAGGATACCCAAAGCGCAATTCAATTGCTGCTGCAAGCATTTTTACAGAAGAAAAAAGAGTGGCGGAATTTGTAATATATGGATCATAAACAAACAAAATAATGGTGCTATTCTCTGTACCAAGCTCAGAAACAATCCGTTTGCTTGATTCACGAAAGGAAAACAGTTCTGTTTGACCAGGTGTATCAAATATAATATAATCAGAATTTAAGGAATCCACCTCTTCTTTAATGGCATTAAGGTGCAGTGCAACCATATCTGCACATGCAATTTGTGCACCGTTGGGGCCTAAGTTGTATTCCTCCATTACCTCATATAAATCAATCCACGAACGTATATCCACATCAAATTCAAAATCAATATCCACACCTGGATCTAGGTTGACCAAAGAGCAATCTATATTCCTGCTTTTAAGCCAATTTTGAAAGGCTATGGAAAAAGTAGTTTTACCACTTCCTGCTGTCCCTGTAACAAATACAGAAATGCCTTCCTTATTCATCTTTGGTTCTAATCCCCTTTAACGCCAAAGCGATTTTTTTTATAATCTGGTTTTTGCTCTCACCTTTCCTTGCAACCTTAATGCGCCCTTCCTTTGTCCACCAATGCCTAGGATATGCCTTTCCACTTTCCAATGTGTATTCAATCCCTGCCTTTTTAAGGGCTTTAGCTACATGCTCAATAGTGCAATCATTTATAGCCATGGTCTTAGGCACTTTCCTGCCCTCTGCACGGCTGTATTTTTTTTCAAAATAAGAAGGATAAACCCTAATAGAATCTCTCCTAGTTTCCATAAAATCAAGCAATTATAATCCCATTTAATATTCCGTCTTGCCCTGGCCTAGAGGTTATCTTGACCATGCCTTTATCTGTTTGAACTACTGCCCCTTTGTTAAGTATATTCCTCTGTACATAGTGGGGATTGGCACTGTTTTCCTTAACTGTAATCATTTTAGCCTTAACAAAAACCTTTTTTTTAGCATCATAAGCGTTAATGTAATCAGCCTTTAAAATTTTTATTTTCTTGATACCCCCTTTGCCCCTGACAACAATTTTAGAAAGTTTTGTGTCCATAACTGGTAATATGGCATCGCTCCCTATTTCAAACCTTCTTTTCTTCCTCAATAAATGTATAATGCCACCTGATATTTTGTGCTTAGACCTTCCCTGCCAATTAACCATGATTTCACCTATCTTACTCAAATATGCATGCATGTATTTTAACTTTAGCAAATTATTGCAAAGGTATAGAACCTGTTACTGGTGTTGTTCCCCCAATTTGAATGACGTATAAAGTATATCCATAAAAATTAGGTTGTGGTGGTGCTCCACCTGTAGAATTTGACCATGAAATATCCAAGAATCCACCAGCAACAAAATAATCTGTCATACTAGGGTGGGGATTGGAAACACATCCACCAATCCAAGGTTCACCAGTTGCCCATTGCCATGTTCCAGGATCATTATAATAACTGTTGCAACTATAAGGATTTCCCAATACAATTCCTCCTGCAACATCATAAGAGCCAATGTATTTGCCACTAGGTGAAAAATAAGCAACCTGCATATAATCATACGCCTGGTTTTGTACATAAAAAGGTTTACCGTAGGCGTTTTTAATTTCAAACCCCACATCTTCAATAGGTATTTTGCCACTAACGCTGTAGATTGTAATATTTTCAGAAAGGTAGTTAGTAGAGCCATAATTGTTAGGGGGAGATGTAGAATAGAACGAAATGATTACAGTATTGTAATTACTCATATGCACAAGGCTTGAAGCGAAAACATACAAAACCCCTGCCAATACAACTGTTATAGCAAGAATCAAAATTACAGCAATGATCGTAGATACTCCTTTTCTATGCTCCCCCTTTACAAACCTTCGCATAACTACAACCTCCTATTTAATCACAATTATAATATTAACTATTATTACTTTTGCATTTGATAATAGGGCAATATTAATATCTTTCAAAAAAAATCAATTATTTATGAAAATTGTGTTAACAACTATTAAAGAAAAAGAGAATGGCATCGCTATAATAAAAGAACTTTTAGCTAATAAGCTAGCAGTTTGTGGAAATATAATAGAAGGGAGTTCTGTTTATTTATGGGAAAATGGAATTGTCGAAGAAAGCGAATATTTGATGATAATAAAAACTTCTAATGAAAAAGAAAAAGCATTGAAAGACCAACTAGAAAAGAAACATCCTTATGAAGTTCCTGAAATTGTAACAATAAATGTAGAATCTGTTAATTCAAAATATGTTGATTATTTGCAACAATGGATAGGGTAGGGATTATTATCTTTGTTAACGGTATAATCCCCACATTTCAAAGTTATTCTATAATGAACTCAGGAAAGCAGGAAAGTTGGACACCACTAGTAATAACCCCATTACTTTGATCCTACATGAAAACACTATATAGCTGATTTTTAGCATGGCAAGGCATGAATATCATGTTGCATCAACAACAATTATGTATAACATACAACCACAATACCTTTATATTTGCGAAAAGTATTTTAGTACTAAAATATTTCATGCATTTAAACATTCAAAGGAGGTATTATTGTGGCTAAAAAACTATCCAAAAAAGATTCCCCATATTATAAATGGGTTGTTTTGTCTAACACAACTCTTGCAGTATTAATGGCTGGTATAGATACTAGCATTGTTATGATCTCTTTGCCTTACGTGCTTGGAAGCATTTTAAGGCATACTCCAGGAGGGACATCACTACCCAACACTGCAGCGTATCAATCTGCTACCGCTACGAGTTTCATTTACTTGCTTTGGGTTATGATGGGGTATATGCTTATCGTAGCAACCTTGCTATTGTTTTTTGGAAGGTTAGCAGATATGTACGGCAGAGTTAAAATATACAATGCCGGATTTCTTGTGTTTACTATTGGGTCTTTATTATCAGGGTTATCAGCAATAATAATTCCCAATTCAGTTATAACAGAAGGAATACAACTAGTAATATTCAGGCTTATTCAAGGAATAGGGGCAGCGATGATGTGGGCAAACAGTGCTGCATTGTTAACAGATGCCTTCCCCCCAAACCAGCGTGGATTGGCACTGGGAACAAACATGATCTCCTCTGTGGGAGGCAGTATATTAGGGTTAATATTAGGTGGAGTAATTACAGCCTCATATTCATGGAGATGGATATTTTTCATAAACGTGCCAATAGGAATATTTGCAACAGCATGGGCATACTTGCAATTGCATGAGATTGCCCATATCCAACCGAATCAAAAACTTGATTATATAGGTGCACTTTTATTTACCTCTAGCATAGGGTCTTTATTGCTGGGTGCTACATTTTATATGTTGGGCACAATGGGTGCAAATGCAACAGGGACATTTCACACAGAATTCTATCCCTATTTAAATTATAGCTATATTGCCTTAGCGATCTTCCCAATATTGCTCATATTGTTCATAATAAATGAGATTAAATACGCAACACACCCATTAATGCATTTAAACCTGTTCAAAAAAAGGATGTTTACATCTGGTGTTTTATCCTCTGGCTTGAATGCTGTGGGAAGAGGGGGTGTAATGTTCATGCTAATTTTCTTATTGGAAGGTGTATATGGTTATAGTGCCCTCCATGCAGGAATTGATTTAATACCCTTGTCTTTAGGATTCCTTATTGTAGGGCCATTAAGCGGGATATTATCGGACAAATACGGCTATAGGGTATTAACCACTTCAGGCCTTGGCTTGATTACAATAGGGCTTATTTTATTAGCCATATTGCCACAGCAGACCTCTTACTGGGTAATACTGCTTATATTGCTTTTAAATGGTATTGGTGGAGGCATGTTTGCCTCTCCTAATATCTCCTCTATAATGGGGACGGTGGAGGCAAATGAACGTGGGGTTGGTGCTGCAATGAATTCAACAATTATGAACGTAGCGATGATGATCAGCATGACAGTAGCATTTGTTTTCATAGGGACAACCGTAAACGTAACTCAAATGGTTACCTTATTTGTAGGCACAACAAAGGACCTTCCCTCCTCTTTGGTATCCTCTTCAAAATACCAAAGCCAATGGATATCATTTATGAGTGCGTTCCACCATATATTTATCCTATACTCCATTCTAGTATTCATAGCCATTATACCCTCTATACTAAGGCCTAGTGGAACAATAGCACACAGCCACCACCAACAAAGCCAAGGCAATAAAAAAAATAACTAACCTTTTAAACTAAGAAAGCACCTTTTTTAAAATTTTTAAAAATAAATTAATATACTTACTATCAATCAGAAAAACGTGGAAAAAGAAATATTAGCATTGTTGATAGTATCTTTGTCTTTGATTCTTATCTCTATTGGCAGGATAAAACAATTAAACATAAGCCGAACTGCTGCGGCATTATTAGGTGGATTATTAATGATATTTTTTCAAATTATTCCAATGGATGACCTATTTACAATTTTCAGCCAAAATCTATCTACAATACTGCTTTTAGTGGGCATGATGCTTATAGGGGCCTCATTGGAAATATCTGGCTTTTTCACATATATTACCTCAAAAATAACCTCAACTTCCTCCAATGCCACTTCTTATTTTATATCCTTATCGATTGTTGTTGCGTTGCTTTCTGCACTTATTCTAAATGACGTGGTAGTTATATTAATAACACCACTCGTTATAAAAATAGCCAAAGCCAAAGGGTACAACCCGATTCCATATACACTTGCTGTTATTTTTGCAGCAAATATTGGCAGTGCAGCCACAATCAATGGCAATCCACAAAACGTACTTATAGGGACTTTTCCTAAGGCAGTAAGCATGGGAATTTCGTACAGTTATTTCATTGAGAAAATGGCTCCCATTGCAATGCTATCCTTGCTAGGAATGATAATATACATGGTTTTATTTAGCAAACTAGAAGGCAAAAAAATAAAAGGTATAAAGGAAGAAAGAGATACAGAAATAAACCCCTATGCAATTGTCCTTGCCTTAACTATTTTAACTGTCACTATAATAAGCTTCTTTTTCGATAGTGCATTGTCTGCCCCTATAGGTGTAATCGCCTTTTTCTACGGAGCTCTTGCATTAATCCTTGTCCCAATATTAGCAAAGAAGGAACCAGAATTATTAATAAAAAAAGTAGATTGGAATATAATATTGTTTTTCGTAGGGTTGTTCATAATACTAGACGGTGTAATAAAATCTGATATGATGTCCCTATTTCTTGCATACATACCACAGAAATCTACAAGCAATATTATAGTATTAACAACCATTACTACACTATTTTCCACTTTGATAAGCAACGTTCCAAGTGTAATACTATTATTGTACATGATTTTCCCAACGAGAATAAACTACCTCACATTATCCGCTTCCTCGACATTGGGAGGAAATGCAACTTTTATAAGCGCAGTAGCAAACATCATTGTCCTTGAAAAAGCAGAAAAAGAAAATGTAAAAATCTCCTTTAAAGTGTTCATCAAATATGGAATCCCAATAACCTTGATCTCCCTTGTTATAGCAGCAACATTGCTATCTTTTGGATGTTGAATATCGAAACTCAAAGGTTAAATAGGGAAATATCTCTGATTTCAATCATGCAAAAACGATTCGATGAAGAATTTGAAAAAGAGATCAAACCAATATCCCAAAATATTGCTAACGAACCATTATGCTATCATTGCAAAGGTAGGTGCATTGGAAAGCTTGGGAATGGATACACCAATGTAGAGAGGGCCATGGCTATAGGTGGCAAAGACTATAAAGAAAATTGCGAACTTTGCCATGGCATTTTCTATAAATTTGATAAATATTATAAAGCAGCTAAAAATTTACTAGATACTATAGAGTATGATAGTTTTGTAATAGGTTCTAAATATGATACAGAAATGCTCTATAATGAAGAATCCTTATGGCAAAGGGTTAACACTCCATGGGGAGAATCAATAAAATTGGAATTTAACAGGGAATTCGGCAAATATTTTTCAGCCCTTTCAGGAAAAGAAGGAAAAAGGGATAATCCAGATGTCAGCATTGTTGTAGACACAGTATTTGATGATGTTAGCATAACAATATTTCCAGTATTCATATATGGCAGATATAAAAAATATGATAGAAATGTTACACAAACTGAATGGCTATGCAAGGCATGCAACGGCAAAGGGTGTGAGAGGTGCAATTTTACCGGAAAAATGTATGAAAATAGCGTTGAAGGGTACATAGCTAAAGTGGCATTGCCCATGTTCATGGCAGAGGGTGACAAGTTCCATGGGATGGGCAGGGAAGACATAGACGTAAGAATGCTTGGAAATGGAAGGCCATTCATAATAGAAATGAAATCACCTAAAAAAAGGAAAGTGGATTTGAAAATACTTGAAAATAATATAAATGAAAGTTCTAAAAACGTTATAGAAGTAGGAGCATTAAAATATGTAAGCAATAACATGGTAGAAAAGATAAAGAATGCGAAAGTTGTAAAGGAATATGAAGCTATATTTACAACAGCAGCTAAACTTGAGAAAGTAAAAGAAGCTATAAACAGCCTTAAAGGCGCAACAATATGCCAAAAAACACCTACAAGGGTTTTAGGTAGAAGGGCGGACATAGAAAGAAAAAAAGAAGTAAAAGATATTATACTTGTAGATTATAAAGGTGATAAATACAAAATAAAAATCAAAGCAGAAGGAGGTACATACATAAAGGAACTCATCCACGGAGATAGAGGTAGGACTATGCCTAGCATTGCTAGCATAGTGGGCGAAGAATGCAATGTGGTTGAGCTTGATGTTGTATGGATCTACGATGATGTATAGAGGTGTAATGTTATGGTAAAATCGTCAAAAGGCTTCAGGTCGAGAACACGCTACGTAATGAAAAAAAAAGTAAGGGAAAAGGGAATGCCTTCCGTATCAAGGTATTTACAGACCTTTGAAATAGGAAGCAAGGTAATAATAAACATTGATCCCTCTGTTATGAAAGGCATGCCCCATCCAAGGTACCAAGGAAGGGTTGCAACTGTCGTAGGCAAGCAAGGTTTTTCCTATAAAGTTGAATTCCTAGATGGGAAAAAGAAAAAAAGGATTATATCTTATCCCGTCCATTTAAGGTTATACCAGGATACTACTGTATAAGCCTTTCAAAGTTTGAAGGTGCATCTATGGAAAGAAACTACTACACAGTACATGAAGTAAAGGCGATGCTTGAGAAAGATGCCCAAAATGGGACACTTTCCCAAATAGGAAAAGAAACACTAGAATACCTTCAAAAAGTATCTACAATAAGTGAAAAAGATGCCAAAGAACTCGTAGAAACATTTGTCAATGACTTTCATTACGATGAGAAATTAGCGGTCAAGCTAGTAGATATAATGCCAATATATCCAGAAGAAGTAAGGGCGGTTTTTTCGAAAATAAAAGATAATTACGACCAGAAAGAAATACAGAACGTTATAGATACAATAAAGAAACATTTATAATATATATAATGGAGGGGGCATATGGAAGACAAGCATGAGGAAACGGTTTACATACTAGATTTTCTTCCGCATGGAAGAATGGATGCAAAGCATGTTACACGTGAGTCCATAGCATATGCCCTCGGTGAAAACTATTTTAAGCTATTCGAACTGATCATGAACCCTAATGTATATGTCAATATTGGTGACCAAATATACATAGGCAAAGACCCGACCAAAAGAAAGGAAGTAAAGTTCATCAAAAGGCGTGTCGAATATGAAGAAATAAGCAGCACTGCACAAAGCCAACTTGAAACAGTTATAAAGATCATCGTTGAATCCCATGAAGATCGATTTACAAAATTTATAAATACAGCACCAGCAATAACCAGGAAATTCCATACTCTTGAACTATTGCCGGGAATTGGCAAAAAAACAGTGCTGCTATTTGTAGATGAAATCAAAAAAGCGCCGTTCAAGAATTTCAAAGACATTGAAGAAAGGGTAGGGGTTCACGATTTGGTGAATATTTTCACCCAAAGGATAAAGCAGGAAATAATGGACCCCAACGAAAAATATCATCTTTTTGTTATGAAGCAATAAAGTGATATCAATTGAAAGAAGATGAAGTCTTTTTGCATGATGAATACTATCTATCAAAGGAAGTAAAGGCTGCAGGCATCAACAAACATGATAAGGTATTAGAAATAGGTGGTGGCACTGGCAATTTAACAAAATTCTTGTTAAATGAAACAAATAACTTAATTGTTATAGAGATCAATACAAAACTATACCACGAATTGTTAAACAAATTTAAAGGCACAGGAATAGAAGTAATACATGGCAATATCCTCAAAATGGACCTCAAAAAGTATAGGGTGAACAAAGTGGTTTCCAACATACCATACAGCATATCTTCCCCTATTCTATACAAATTATTAGATATGGACATAGAGCTTGCAATTTTAGCAGTCCAAAAGGAATTTGGGGAAAGGTTATGCGCATTACCAGGAAGTGGAAATTATAGCCGCTTAACCGTAACTTCTTTCTTAAAAGCAGATATATCACAGTTATTTGATATCCCTAGAAGTGCATTTAATCCCCAACCAGAAGTAGATTCTGTTGTTGTAAAAGTAGTGCCGTTAAAAAAGCCTAGATACCATATGAAATCAAAGGAATTTACTGATAATTTCATATTGAATACATTTTCACATAGAAGAAAAAAAATAGGGACAATCCTTAAAAAATATTACGGAGTAAAAGAAACAAAAAAATACAAAGAAGTTATGGACTTAAGGATAGAAGAACTAGAGGTAAAAAAAATTGTGGATTTATCTAATTTTGTTTATTCGAATTATGTTCAAAAAAATCAATGATTTCATCACCAGTTACATAAGTTATACCATGGGACTTTGCATATTCCATTGCTTTCTGTTTTGGCAATGAACCCCCTTCATCATCCATCATTTCGCAAATTGTAGCAGAAGGAATCAGATTAGCCAACCTAACCATGTAAGTAGATAATTCTGTATGCCCCTGCCTGCTGTTAAGCCCTTTTAAAGAGGCATTCAGCAAATGTACATGGCCAGGTGACCTGAAATTATTTTTAATTGATTCCATAACAGAAAAAGGATCTTTTTCTTTTGCCATATTTATAACTTTAGAGAACTCACGTATCGTTAATGCACGGTCATTGTCTGTTATGCCTGTATAGGTCTTCCTATGATTAATCGTCAAGCTAAAAGCAGACTTTGCATCATAGGGTATGTCATTGGCTTTCAAATGCTTCAATATAGGATACTCTTCACTTACCTTTTCAAAGATATCCACAAGGTATGGTAAATTAACATACGACCAAAATTCATATGGAAGTGTAGTACAAACAAGGCCCCCTCCATCTTTGCGCATTGTTGCAATATGCCTAGGAGAAACAAATTGAGAAGGTATAACAAAATCAGTTTCCCTTTCACGGTTGTCGAAATCGTAAATAAGTATAAATTTCCCATTTTTTAAATCTTCAATAGCCTTCAAGACATTTTCATACATAGTTGGTAATCAACTTTCAATAATAAAAAGATTGGTAACTACCAATAAATTAGTAGAGCAAAAAACAGAAACAAAAAAGTTATGGTTAAGAGCACTGGAAGGCATGGCATCTATTTAATGGAGGTGATCCATCTGCAGGTTCCCCTACAGATACCTTGTTACGACTTAGCCCCCCTTACTGAACTAAAGTTCGAGACAGCCACATAAGCTATCCCTCACTCAAGCCCAATTCGGATGGCTTGACGGGCGGTGTGTGCAAGGAGCAGGGGCACATTCACCCCGAAATGTTGATTCGGGATTACTACGGAATCCAGTTTCATGAGGGCGAATTACAGCCCTCAATCCATACCACGATTGGGTTTTAGGATTTCCTCCCTCTTTCGAGGTAGAACCTCATTGTCCCAACCTTTGTAGTGCGCGTGTTGCCCAGAAGATTCGGGGCATACTGACCTACCGTAGACCTCCCCTTCCTCTAGCTTTGCGCTAGCGGTCCCCTTAAGGTGCGCCACTCTTTAAGTGGTTAGCAATAAAGGGCGAGGGTCTCGTTTGTTATCTGACTTAACAGAACGCCCTACGGTACAAACTGGCGACGGCCATGCACCACCTCTCCAATGTCTAGCAAAGTCATCAGCTTGGCCTTCATACATTGGTCGCTTCTGGTGAGTTTTCCGGCGTTGAATCCAATTGAACCGCACACTACTCCCGTTGCGGTGCTCCCCCGCCAATTCCTTTAAGTTTCAGTCTTGCGACCGTACTCCCCAAGCAGCAGACTTAACAACTTCTCTCCGGCACTAGTTCTCCCCAAAAGAGAACTAACACCAAGTCTGCAGCGTTTACACCCTAGACTACCGGGGTATCTAATCCCGTTTGCGCCCTAGGGCTTAGTTCCTCATCGTCGGATTTGTTCTAGTGAAACGCCTTCGCCACTGGTTGTCCTTCTGGGATTACAAGATTTTACCCCTACCCCAGAAGTACATTTCACCTCTCCCAATCCCAAGATCGACAGTCTTCCCGGAATTAGAAAAGTTAAGCTTTTCCATTTACCCAGGAATTTACCGATCCGACTACGAACGTTTTAGGCTCAATAATAACGAACACCACTCGGGCCGCGGGTATTACCGCGGCGGCTGGCACCCGTCTTACCCGGCCCTTTCTCCTCATGCTTTTTAGGCATAAGAACAGTTAACGCATAGCGTTAACACTTGGAGTTCCCCCATCGTGGTTTCCCACATTGTGAAGGTTTCGCGCCTGCTGCGCCCCGTAGGACCTGGATTCGTGTCTCAGAATCCATCTCCGGGCTACTTCTCCCAAAGCCCGTACTCGTCTTAGGTTAGGTGATCCATTACATCACCTACAGCCTGATAAGCCGTAGACTCATCGTTAGACCCCCTTGCGGGGTTTCAATGTTTCAGCATTCCAGCAAGAAACATCTATAGGGTATTATTCTCAGTTTCCCGAGGTTATCCCCTTTCTAACGGTAGATTATCCACGTGTTACTGAGCCGTACGCCGAGGTCTTACACCTCTCGACTCGCATGGCTTAATCGAACTCCAATAGCGGTGTCCGCCGGCAGGATCAACCGGAATTATATACACACTAAAAAAATTGGCGGTTCTAATTACCTGCAAATTCCATGTCAGAAGCAAGAGTGCACGGGACAAGCCCGGAGATCTTACTTCTCCATATGCTCTTAACCTGTTGTGCATTATGGAAGAAGAAGCTCATCGACGAGAGTACCTCTCCTCTCCCTTCTTACGTAGGGTAATACACAGCTCACTTATCTCTAAATGAGCAAAAATGAATAATGGTAATTTATTATATATAATTTTCTCAACAACTTGCAAAAATCAAAAAAGAAGCCTTTTAGTTTAGCAATGCATACACCTCAAAGATGCCCATGATTACAAACAAAGAAGTGAAAGTAGTTGAAAAAAATTCAGAAGAATATGGTGTCAATGAAGAAATTTTAATGGAAAACGCTGGAAAGGGTAGTGCTGAGGTTATACTAAAAATAATTCCAGAAAACAAAAAAATATTGATTGCATGTGGTACTGGCAATAATGGTGGAGACGGAATGGTATGTGCAAGATACCTAAAAGATTATAGGGAGGTAACAGTATGGCTAATAGATAAACCAGAAAATATTAAAACCCCATTAGCCAAGAAAAATTTTGAAAAACTAAATGGAAAACTAAAGATAGAATATGGCAAAGGCATATCTTCATACATTTCTAAAGATACTGTAATAGTAGATGCGCTCCTAGGAACCGGAATAAAAGGGCAGCTTAAGGAACCTTACAAAAAAGCAGTAGAGGAAATAAACGAATCCAATTGTGAAATAATTTCCTTAGATGTACCAACTGGATTAGGTGCAACGCCCTCTATTAAGCCAAATATAACCTTAACAATGCATGATATCAAAGAAGGCATGAACGAAGAAAATTCTGGAGAAATACATATTATAAACATTGGCATACCTAAAGAAGCGACAATCTACACAGGCAAGGGTGAAATTCTATTATACCCCTTACCAGATCAAAATTGCAAAAAAGGGGATAATGGAAAAGTGGCGATAATAGCAGGTGGTCCATATACTGGTGCAGCCTATTTTACTTCAATGGCTGCTTTGAAAATAGGCACAGACCTTGTTTATGCATATGTCCCTGAGAAAATATATGGTACAATGTGTAGCTATACACCAGACATTATATTTGTTCCTTACCAAGGTGATTTTCTAAATGAGGGTATACTGCCACTCTTAAATGAAAAAGATTACAACGCCATTGCAATAGGCAATGGCATCGGAAGAGAAAAAAAGACAATTGACGTTGCAAAGCAAATAGTAAAAATGTATTCAAAACCAATGGTAATTGATGCAGATGGTTTATTCGCTATAAAAGATGAACTCGAGGCTATAAAAAATAAAAAAATTGTATTAACCCCACATAGAGGTGAATTTCAATACACATTTGGTGAAGTGGTTCCTGATGATTTAGATGGCAAAGTACAACTGGTGGAGAAATACGCCAAAAAATACAATGTAACGATCCTACTAAAAGGAAAAATTGATATTATCTCCAACGGAACACGCACAAAACTCAACAAAACAGGCAATTCAAGAATGGCAGTAGGGGGTACAGGGGATATTTTGGCAGGAATGGTTGCAGGATTAATGGCTAAAGGGCTAAATCCATTTGATGCATCTAGATTAGGTGCATATTTAAATGGCCATCTTGGAGATTTAGTATTTTCCAGAAAGAGATATGCCATGACAAGCAAAGACATGATTGATGGATTCTCTGAAATGTACATTGGGTTAAACCTATGATGCCCCAGTTGTATGTAGTTGACTTCAAAATGGATTCCCCCAAGAAATGCACTGCAAAGAAGTTAGTTTCTTTAGGTATAGCTAAAAACATCCCTATATATAACAAAAAAATCTTAAATAGTGCCATTGTGCTCTGGCCTTTTGCAAAAACAACCTTGAGCCCTGATGATGCAAACCGAGGAGAAACAAAAGGCATTGTTGTTATTGATACTTCCTGGGTTTTTTTGGAAAGTGGATATGAAAAGCATTATAATTTCAGGTATGCAAGGAACCTTCCAACACTCATAGCTGCTAACTCTGTTAGCTATGGCAAAGTAGGAAGGCTTTCAAGCGCAGAGGCAATGGCAGCGGCATTGTACATAATTGGAAGCAAAAACAAAGCAATGGAAATATTGAACAAATTCAGATGGGGTGAAACTTTTTTATCTCTCAACTATGAATATCTTGAACAATACTCAAAAAAGCAAAACAGCAATGTAACATAAAATGCTATGGAGTGGGGAAGCATTAAATCCAGTAATATTATGGCTATACACAAGTTTCCTCTATGAAAAGATTTATAAAATGTTTGACATTACATTAAGCAATGCCTAACACTATTAAACTGAATTTTCCATACTAAATGTAATAATAATGCTAAGTGGTGTAACCATGTTAGTTAGTGTAGTAATAACAGTTAAAAACGAGGAGAAGCATATAAAAAACCTACTAAGTAGCTTGGTTACACAAGAGCCCCCTTTCGAGGTAATAGTTGTAGATGCTTACAGCACTGATAACACCGCCGAAATAGTAAAGCTGTATGAAAAGCAATATTCTAACATAAAGTTATTCCAGGGCAAAGGCAGCCGTGGAAAAGGCAGGAATCTCGGTGCAGAGAAGGCAAAGGGTGAAATACTCGCTTTTATAGACGGTGACTGCATAGCTAAAGAGGGATGGGTTCAAGCCATAAGGGAAAATTATTCCAAAAAAACAATACTCGCAGGCAAAACTGTTTCCAGGGGTAAAAAATCATTCAACAACCTAGATAGAGTGGAATTGTACATCAACGGGTATGATGTTACCTATCCATCAACCAACCTTGCATATCCAATTGAAGAATTCAAAGCAATTAATGGGTTTGACACCTCTTTTATAACAGCAGAAGACATTGATTTAAATTTAAGGGCAGTCAAAAACGGGTGCAAAATACAATTCATTGAAAAAATGGAAGTAGAACATTATAGCAGGGATACATGGAAAAAATTTGTAAAGCAAGCTTTTTGGAACGGATATGGAAGGAAACAGCTAACCAAGAAACATGGCAATCTATGGAAGAATTACAAGCCAAGCAATATGGTTAAAAACATATCTAATCCCATTGCTTTTATCCGAGCAATATTTGCCCTATCTGGATATATTGTATGCAAAATAAATCCACAGCTAAAAGAAAAATAGAAGGTTATTTATATGGTGTTTTCATATCTTTATATAAGCGGGGATAGCCAAGCCAGGCCAACGGTGCAGGACTTAAGATCCTGTTGCGCAGGCATTCGCCGGTTCAAAAATCAATGAAAATCCGGCTCCCCGCATTTTTCAATGCTAAAAATTTTTAAAAGTAATATTCTATATACTGTTAAAAGGTTAATAGTACATGATGTTATTCGAGCCGTTGAAAATAAGGGATGTAAACCTCAAAAACCGTATTATGATGTCTCCAATGGCAATGTATTCTGCTGAAAAAGGCATTGCTAACGATTTTCATTTAGTGCATTACGGTTCAAGGGCTATAGGTGGAACTGGAATAATAATGATAGAAGCCACTGCAATAGAAAAAGAAGGAAAAATCACGCCCAAGGATTTAGTTTTAGAAAATGAAAAGCAGAAAAATAGTTTGTCTAGGATAGCTGCATTCATAAATTCCAATGGTTCTATATCGGGAATACAATTATCCCACGCAGGAAGAAAAGCAAGATCCACTATCCCATGGGAACGCAATATAAAAATGAAAAAAGAAACAGTTAATGCAGTTGCACCCTCCTCACTCCCATATAATGAAGAATATCCTACACCAAAAGAACTATCCATTGAAGGCATAAAAAAATTAGAAAAAAAATTTGCAAGGTCTGCTAAGATGGCAGTTGAAGCGGGGGTAAAAATAATAGAGTTGCATTCAGCACATGGTTATTTAATACACGAATTTTTATCCCCGATAACCAACAAAAGGAATGATATATACGGTGGGAAAATTGAGAACAGGATTAGAATGCTAATAGAAACTGTAGATGAAATTAGAGGAAGCATTCCTGAAGGCAACCCATTATTTGTTAGAATCTCTGGTGTTGATTTTGTTGAAAATGGGTGGGGTTTAGAGGATTCCATTTATCTTGCCAAAGAGCTTAAGAATCACGGCGTTGATCTAATCGATTGTTCTTCTGGAGGAATATCCCCCAATGTAAAGGTTCCAGAGGAAAAAGGCTATAACGTGTTTATCTCTGAAAAAATAAAAAAAGAGGCTAAAATATTGGTTTCTGTTGTTGGTTATATATACCAATACGATTTTGCAGAAAAAATTTTGGAAGAAAATAAAGCAGATATGGTTTCAATTGGCAGAGCACTTTTAAGGGATCCGTATTGGGCAATGAGGCGAGAAATCGCTGAAGGTAAAAAACCTTGGCCTATACAGTACGAAAGGGCATTTACAGTTAAAAATAATTTAATGTGAAAATTATGTTCAATTAAGCCAAGCAATATTCTTAAGCCCTAAATTTTATATTTTCAACAAATCAAGTAGAATCCTTTATATGGAATACTTATCTATATTAAATTGAGTGTGGTTTTTATGGGCAAGGCAACAGACCAGCTTAAAGAGGAGCATGAAATAATATCTGAAAGTTTTAATGTCTTGAATACGATTTGCGAAAAACTATCTTCTAATGCAAAAGTTGATTATTCTGATGTTGATAAACTTTTGAATTTTATTTCAATATATGTTGATAAATGCCATCATGGCAAGGAAGAAAAATATCTATTTCCTTTAATGGGGAAAGCAGATGAATCCTTAAAATCTGGCCCAATAAATGTAATGTTAGATGAACACAATGCAGCAAGGGAATATATAAAAACAATGAAAAACGCATTGGAATCCATGAAATTTGGAAAAAAGGAAGAAAAGACCTTTTCAGACACAGGATATTACTACATCCATTTAATGGGGCAGCACATACTAAAGGAGAACAATGTCCTTTTCAATATTGCAGATCAACTATTCGATGAAGAAGTCCAAACAGAAATGTTAAAGGCATTTGAAAGTTTTGAAAGAACTGAACTACAAAGCCAACACGAAAAATTAGAAAAAGAACTTGAAACTTTAATTGAAAAATATGGCAAATGATCTCAATACCCCTTTATGTTTTTTAATGTACGATAGTTTACCTATGATGGCACATGAAGCATATATACTACACATTACACAAAAAGACCCAAGTACACACACAACAACAGTAAAAATAAAATATCGTATTTATGCCCAACAGGCTATGATTGCAATGGTGTTGTTTACAAATTATTGGGCAATAGCATGAAGAGAAAAAATGTGTGTGCCAAACTTCTATGCAAAAAAATGCTTTAGAAAATGAAATATAATGTTTAAAGCAATGTTGCTTTATAATTGGTTATACAATCAATGCAGATAATATCACATCAACATCCTCCAAAAGGTTGATTTGCATGAGCTATTTTAGGATATAACATGTTGAAATCTCCAAAGATTATAAGGCACAAAATGAAAACGAGGTTAAAATATTAAATATGAGTAAATTGAGGATATCCCCAAGGTATGGGATATGCAAAGAGTGAGAATAACACCAAAAGGTGAAGGATATCATGATCAACAAAAATCAAAACAGGAATAGCAATAAAATAGAAGTGCAATCAATCAAGTTTTCAAAATTTGCATTGAAGGCAGAAGCCTTTGGCGTTGGGTTATACGAAGGGATACTCCCATATGTTAATAGCTATTGGAAAGATTATCTTTTACATTATATACCTATTGAAAAAGGCCACTGGAAATTATGGGAAGCCCTAACAACAGAAAAAGGCATTGCAAACAAATCGTATATTCAAGGCAAGAAAACAGCAAAAATATTGGCAAAAATCCTTGGGAAAAAATGTTATGTAATCATATTGCTTGTTGAAAAATTTGCAGTTAAAGGATATAGCCATGAGCTTAAAAAAGAATCCCTAAATGATCAAACAAAAAACGTAATATCAATAATTTTAGGCCAAGAAATAGAAATGGAAGTGAAAGCGAGAACTTCCAAAAATAAAAAATAAAAGGTTTAAAGCAGTTTTTGGCCTGGCTCCCATTCCACTGGGCAAAGTCCACCAGTCTGCAATGCTTCCAGCACCCTCAAGGTTTCGGAAACACTTCTACCTACATTCATAGAAGACACAACATAGTACCTCAACACACCTTCAGGGTCTATAATGAATGTCCCCCTGTATGCAGCACCACTTTTGTCGTCATAAACACCGTAGTCCTTGCTTATCCTGTGTGTTACATCAGCAATAACTGGATACTTAACTTGGGGAAGGTCCTTTTCCATCCAAGCCTTATGGGAGTAATAGCTATCTGTGCTTGCTGCTATAATTTTTGCATTTATCTTTTCGAACTCACCTGACCTTTTTGCGAATTCCCTCAGTTCTGTTGGGCATACGAAGGTAAAGTCTCTTGGGTAAAAGAAAAATACTACCCATTTGCCTCTGTAATCCCTTAACGAAACTTTCTTGGCTTTGTCTTCTCCTGCAATGTATGCATCTTCTTCAAATTCTGGCGCTTTTTCATCTAACTTAACCATTTTTCTCACCTTTTTTTTGGCATGATTCACAAATGCCTGTGATAACGATAGAGAAAGAATTGAATTCTTTCTCAGGATGTTTTTTTGTTATTCCCTCAGTAAAAGCTTTTCTAACCTCTGGTACATAAATGTCATATATATTATGGCATACTGTGCATACAAAATGTTCATGCACATCATGGACAGCGTTGCTATCAAAAATTTCAACTTCGTTTATAACAAAAGACATGATCATCCCTTTTTCAACAAGGTGCCTAAGAACTTTGTAAACAGTAGCTTTTGTAATTCTAGGCAGGGTTGATTTTACATTATCATATACTTGGGAGGCAGTAAAATGGCCTTTATGCTCCATCATGAAATTGTATATTATCTGCCTCTGGTTTGTATTAATCTCTTTTTTGTTAAACATCGATATTAGATAATACTTAGTATTATTTAATATTTTTGATGATTTAATAACAATTACTAACCATAAAAGCAAACCTCACTTTTTAGAGAACAATGAGGTTAACAAAATCAGAAGGGATACCATTGAAGATGCAAAAAAAGCTAAAAAATATGCATGGCTATTTGGCAAGAGCAATGGTATGGCATTAATATTAAAATGATAATAATAAATATATGAAGTTAAGATATATCCTGATATTGTGCCACCAACAACACCTCCTGCAGTTCTAGCTATCATATTTATTCCTGTTGATGAGGAAACAATGTCTTTAGAAACAGATGTTGTAAGCAAGTTAATTGAGGCAACGAGGTCTATTGCCAAGCCAGCAGATATAAACAATTCCCAAGCTATTATTACTAATAAAAAGCCATTAAACAAACTTATGCCCAAGTATCCAACAAATATTAATAATGCTCCTAATACCAAAAAGGTCCGTTTACGTATTTTATTCAATTTCATGCCAACGATAGGAGAAACCAACAACATAATCAATGAGTACGGCAAAATTACAAGGCCAGCTTGTATATAATTTAGATTAAATGAATATTGCCCTGGGTTAGTAAGCTTCAAAACTACCGGCTGGTAGAATTCAAATTGAACTACACCAATAAAAAAAGCTGTAAGGTTTGCTATCATTACCTCCCTGTTTTTCAATATCTTAAGGTCAGCAATAGGATTTTCTGTAATCCATTCAATCAAAATAAACAAAACAAATATGATCAAAGAGATAAACAAATAAGTAACAGCAATATTTATCTTAAGAGACAAACCATATACGAAAAAAAATAAAGAAAGCCCTAGTGTTGCAATGCCTGGGGCATCAAGTTTTACCTCCTTATTTGGGGCATCTTTTGGTATGAAAATAACAACCAAAATAAAATCAAGCAATACAAACGGTATTATCGTATGGTATGACCATTGCCAATTGGAGATAAAATCTATAAAAGCACCTCCGATTATCCCTATGCTTGCACCCAGTGCAAACATAGAACTCAACACACCTTGTGCCATGCCTACCTTTTTCTTATCAAATTGGTCTGATATTATAGCATAAGATATAGGGAAAACACCGGCACCTATTCCCTGTATACCTCTCAAAATAATAAGGTTAGTGTAAATTGTTTGGAAGCCACTTAATGACACAGATACCAAATAAACAAACAAAGATAACATCAAAATATTTTTTTTGCCATATTTTTCACCCATCTTTGCTAAAAGTGCCATTGTAGTAGTGGCAACTAAAAGGTAAGAAGTAATAATCCATGCTAAACTAGATGAAGTTATAGTGTAATTCAATTCAGCTAATATTTGTGGCAATGCAGGTATCATCATAGCTTCTGTGTACATTACTAAAAAGGCTGTAAAGCTCAAGGTAAAAAGCAATCTTTTCTCATATGGGTTCATAAAATATCAACAACCCATCCAATACTTAAGTATTTCTACAGCAATGGCTCAGATGGAGATTCTAAGGCACAGAATGATATTTAAAAGGAATCAATACTTTAATACACATCTTTTAAATGTTATTACTCCATTTCGGAAGTGGGAGTATAATCATTTATCACAATCAGCAGAAAACAAAGAAAGTGTTAAATATTGTTAATGTTTAAATAAAAAAGAATATAGATGTTAGAAAATGTAATGGATTGGTTGATACTAATAGTTGTGGTATTGTTGTTGTTCGGTGGTGCAAAGAAAATACCAGAGTTTGCAAAATCCCTAGGAAGAGCAATGGGGGAGTTCAAAAAAGGGCAAATGGAAGTGGAAGAAGAGATCAAAAAAAGTTTGGATTCCAACACTAAAGATGCCAATACAAAGAGCAAGTAAAATCCCACAGTTCTAATCTTTAATAATCTTTAAGTTGGTATTAATGGAGCTGAAAGACCTTGTTGCAAATTATAAATTGTTAGTAGCTACTCTAAGGAATGTATTATCTGTTTTCTTTATATTCTTTGTTTTCGTTATTTTTTTTACTTACAAAGAATTCAAAATAAGTAATTTTTCAATATATTATCCATATCCTGATTTTTTTCACAGTATATCTATATCATTTTTTTTATTTATAAAAAATGCCACTTTGCCTCATGGTTTACTATTGATAAACGTCAACCCTTTTGATCTTATATACGTCGATGTATATTCTGCACTCGCTTTATCGATTATACTTTCCCTTCCTTTTACTATGTACTTTGCGATATCCTACATATCTCCAGCACTATACAAAAAAGAGAAAAAAGCAATTTTATATATGATATTGCCCTCTATCCTTTTGTTTTTACTAGGTGCATTATTTGCTTTTTATATTATCCTCCCCCTGCTTTTTAAAGTGGTTATTGTATTTGCAACTAATTTTAATGTTGAACCAACGATGAGTGTACTAGGATTCTTTTCTTTGGTTGTAAAAATAATACTGTTAACAGGACTATCGTTTGAAATGCCAGTTGTTATTGTATTTTTATCTTACATAAATCTCGTAAGCCCTGATACATGGCTCAAAAATTGGAGATATGCAGTAGTTGTATCTTTCTTTATAGCTTTGCTAGTATCCCCAGGGGCAACAGGGGGGCTTATTGAAACAATCATAGGAATAACGCTTTCTACTTTATATTTTGCAGGTGCAATAATCTCTAAATTTGTTTACAAAAATCAAGAAATTGAAAAAAAATAAAATTTCAATAAATTGTAAATAAAAATTTATTTTATATTAGAAATAAACGATGCTAACTCTTTAGTTTTACGTATACTATTTGATGCAATAAGGTCATATCGTTCAAAATCCGTCTGTAACCTATATAAATTAAAAATTCCACCTTTAAACTGGTTTTGAAAAAAAGGCATGTTTAACAACAACTCCTTAGCACTCGGCATTAAAGTATCAGATGGCAAAAATTTAGCAACTATGTTAAAGTTTTGTATGTTGTCTATTTTATTTAATATTAATTTATAATACAAATTTTTTCCGTAAATGGATGAAAATAATGAAGGCGTCCCCATAATATGAGGTACATTGTACCATAAACCAGGAAAGCCAGCTTTAACACCGTTTTTGCTAAGAATAACATCAGATAACAAAACCAATTCAAAACCAGCATCAAACACATTGCCATTGATAATACTAACAACAGTTTTAGGTATTGACAAAAGAGTGGTAGCTATGCTATGCCCCAAATTTAACAATTCTTGGAATTCCTCTTTTTTATCAAATTTGCTACATGAAAAGTCAAATCCTGTAGAGAACACATATTTGGTTCCTGTTATAACTATGGCATCTATATTTTTATCAGTTATTCCTATGCTAAGTGCCCCTAAAAGCTCTGATAACAATTCTAAATCAAAAACATTGTTGGCACCGTTATCAAAGGCTAAAATGCCTATATGGTCTTCTGCCCAAAATTGCAATTTATTGAAATTTTTATACATAGGCTACCTTCTACCAAAAAAAACATATAAATAAAAGTTTTCAGCGGTGAGTATACACTCAGCCCCTAAATATACTCCAAATATTTCATAATTCGAAATAGAATCACCGTAAAATAATATACCAAGAGCAATAACCTGCAATATGAATATGACAAAACTCAATAACATCACATTTTTTGATGTACTCACAGGCATTTCCATAACATCATGCCTCCTTTTTAATAGACCTTCTAAGTGAATCTACTTTTTTTATGTATTCAAAAAGCAAATCCGATGTAAAAGCCGTTAAACCTATAAAAACTCCAACCATTAATAAATATACCAATCTATCATTAGTTATAAACATAATTGAAAAATTATAAATCTCTCCTATGAAAAAAGTATCAAGAAATACCAAAAAAGTGAAAAACAAAAACAAAATTAAAGCAGGATGGTTTTCCATTTCAAACACCTCGTGATGCCTTGTTTTTCACTTTACCTTTATTCTTATACATATAGTAATACGAATAGGTAATAACTCCTGTATAAATAGCAATACCAAAACTGATAAGTGCCCATTCTGCCAATGGTATTAGTACACCTGGCTGTATATACGCCCAGCTAGTAAACAAGATCAAATATTGAAGGAATATAATCCCAATGGCAACAAATATCGGCCTATCCCGTGGATCTCTACTTGGAGACCTATCTAGAAAAGGAACCAAAATTAAATATAAAACCAACAACATCAAAAGATATACGATATTAGTGCTAATATACTGAAAATCAACTATTTTGTAAAATGCTGCCAAATACCACTCTGGCATCGGTACAACATAAGCTCCAGAACCTACGGCTGGTGGCAATGACAAAGGATCCAAAGCAGACCATATCAAAACAGCACCATATAAAAGGAGTGCAGTTGCTAATGAATAAACAAAAAACAATGGAAACCATGGGGTTTTTTTGTATTGTATTTTTTTATTAGTTCTTTCATGAGACAAAGGGGGTGCAACCTCATTTTTTTCAAATAAATAAAAATGTATAGCAAGCAAAAAAATGAGTGTAGCAGGCAAAATAACCACATGCAATGCTAAAAATCTTGAAAGTTCAGAGCTAGCGGTGCCATTACCTGTAAGTATTGTTACCACTATATTACCAATATATGGAATGCTCCCTGCCATCCCTACTCCGACATCTGTTGCATCTTTTGATATTTCACTATAGGGCAAGAAATACCCTGTAAATCCCATTAACATCACAACTAATCCCATAAGAATTCCTATGATCCAAGTTAACTCACGAGGTTTTTTATAATCCCCTAAGAAATAATTTCTAAAAAAATGGATAAACATCAAAAAAATCATAGCATATGCCATGTATTGATGTGAGGTTAAAAGCAAATCCCCGAATGATACCTTTGTAATGGTATAATTTGTAGAACTCCATGCAAGATTGTTTATAACTCCAGTGGAAGAAGTGTAGAAATAGGGTGTATAGTTCATCAATAAAAGCATTCCTGTAAGACCCAAATAAACAAACGCCGCCGCTACCAAAGCACCAATCCAATAACTTATATTCAAAGAAAAATCAGGCATTCCCTTTAATGGTATATCTGAAATATGCGCCCTTGAATCTAACCAATCCCATATTTTATCTATAACCTTCATTTCTTATTACCTCTCAAAATTAACCCAACGTACTAACAATCGTATTATTGTTAGTTGGCGGTGAACCTCCTGTCAAATCATCATTAATGTTGTTGGAACCAAGTGTGCCGTGGCCAAAAATAACTGGCCCTGACATTTTAGTAGCTTGAAGTGTATCTGTAGTGGGATCATATGAAAGTATGCACATGGGCAAAGAGTATGCGGCAGGAGCCATAACAACCTTGCCATTATTTGCTGGGTCATAAACGCTCCCATGGCAATTACACTTAATATATGAAGTCAACCCACCTATAGGTGGAGAACCAGGTGGATAAAATTTAATGCTTGGGGGTACACAACCTAAATGTTGGCATATCGCACTATATGCAACAATGCTATTATTTGGGCCAACTCCTCCTGGCACTTGCTTACCCAAATTCAATAAAAAATTAGGTTCATTTAATAAAGGGTAATTAAAAAGTGTTATCGTTGGGCTATTCACTGGAATAGTGCTTGCCTTGATTGGGTTACCGTTACTATCAACCAATGTAAGTGTCGGAAAAGAATTTAATCCTATTTTGGGAAGGATAAGGTAAGGAAGTGTAAGAGTAAAACCTCCTAAAGTAACAACTGCAGAGCCTATTGCTACTATTTTTAAAAATTTTCTTCTTGATTCATCAACTTTTTCATCAGGCATAGGTCAACAACCCTTTTTTAAGTTAGTATATATTATTTGAAAATAATAAAAAAGTTATTTTTTGTCTTTAGGATTCCTATATATGTAAACAACAACTACTGCACCTACGATTATTACAACAACAATGACTCCTACCAATAGCAATGGAATAGAGGGCATACTTGCAGAACTAGACGTAGTAGTGCTCGAAGGTGGTGCAGCAGAAGATATCGTCAATGTAACAAAAGAGGGTGAAATGCTTTTTACAAATGCAGATTCCCCTTGGTATCCTTGCCATACTGCAAAGGCTACATTGTATGATTTTCCTGGTGTTATTTGCACTTCGTAATTTGATATTTGAGTAGGAGTAGTAAAATTCCTTACGAACTCAACTGTCCAATTACCGTTTGCATAGGTTGCAGCGGTCCAGACATTGAAAGGATCAACATTAACTGTGCCTGGTACTGGATTGTACCAGTTTGCAGTTGTATTTCCACCAATACCTACCTGGTACAAATTGCTTTGGTTAGTATATAAATTCAGTGCAAAACTATGTGTAGGAACAGCATTAGTACCAGTTGCAGTAGTATTTTTCCACATATTCCATGCTGGATCCTTAGATGAATTGTCTGTTGAACCAAATTCCCACTCCCATATATTAGCAGCACCTGTAGATAAAGATCCTCCATTTACACCTAAGTTCATACAATCTGAAGTTGCTCCCAAGCTCCACATCATTGCAGCCCTGTCAGGATAATAAAATGTAGAATTATGGTACAACCCTATCAATGTACCATTATCTACAGCCATTGCTTCTTGGGTCCTATTAGGGCCGTTGATGTAATACGTTCCGTGAGATCCTTTACCTTCCAATATAGCTACGCTATTAAACCCAAAGGCAGATGACCCTACATAAGAGGGATGGCTATCATTCCAAGTAACCAACACATATATTTCGTTGCTAGTATGGGCAGATTTTACACTGATTTCTGGGGTATGCCCACCTCCATTTTCAGACTGAATCAATTGAACCGATGTCCAGGGTATATTATTCCAAAAAGATTCTGTCCCAGGAGCATTATAGTTAGGTGAACCTGTAACGCTATATGATATTATTGTATTTGAATTCTGGGCATTAACCATGTTTAAGATCCCTGTAAAGCTAACCACAGATGCTATAATTACCAGCAAAGACAATATTATCTTTTTATTATTCTTACCGTTTTTCATGTTAGAAAAAAAAAACATAATCACTATATAAATATTTTGTAAAGTTTTAACGTTTTTAGCATTAATATATGTTTTGTTTATTTACACATAATTAAATGTACATTTAGTTTATAAATATGCACAATATATATACATAACTAGTAGTGTAATTATATTGCTTTAATTTTGAATAGATCCTATACAACTCAAATCGAGGAATATCCTTACTCTTTGCATATTTTCTATCAGTTTTTCTGTCAATGTGCAATCTTCTTGAAATTTCAGATATGCTCATCCCATGGTCATACAGCTCACGAATCATAATCCAATCCTCATGGGATAACAAATTTCCACACCTCCATTATTGGTAAATGGGTAGAGAAATTTAAATTGCCCTATATGGGGAATTTTAAGTTGCCGAAAATGGGGAAAATTCAATTGCCATTTACAGCATCGAGGTTCATAGTAGAGATAAAAGAATATGAAAGGGCCACAACGGAGAATACAATAGAAGCAATAAAGATAGGGATAGAGAGATATGGAAAGCCAAGGGAAGTAATAACAGACCACGGGACACAATTTACATCAGAGGATAGGGGAGGAAAAGAGTCAGAGCCAAATGAATTTCAGAGATTTTTAGAGAGAGAGGGAATAAAACACATCAAGGCGAGAGTTAAGCATCCACAAACGAATGGCAAAGTAGAGAGATTAATCTACACGATGAAGGAGTTAAAGGAGTATTATAATAGTTGGGAAGAGGTAGCGAATTACTACAATTAAGAGAAGATGAACATGAGTTTGTATGAAGAGGATATAATCACACTAGGGATGGCATATGAATTTAAAGAATGTAAAAAAAAGAGGAGGAAACATATGAAGGATGTAAGGAGTAAGGAGGAAATAATTTCAGGATATCACAAAATTTCAATTACTAGAAAAACATATATATCATGACATTAATTATAGTTAAATAATAAAGAGGATATGTTATGATTATGAATCTGAAAAAAAAGTCCGTTTATGCTGTGAGTTTGTTGATCCTATCTATGTTGATAATATCTATGTTTGCAGGAATAATGCCAATCGCTCCTCTATCATCTCTAAATTTAAATGCTGCTAAAGTATCCAATAACAGTAAAAACCTTTCTACAACACCCTATGTAACTTTGTCAAATTACTCTTCCAATTTTGTGATTAATGGTACTACATATAACATTAGCAAAACAAGCCATAATGTTGTAAACGGTTTTTGGTACCAAGGCGGAAACATAACTGTTGAAAATGGAGGGACGTTGATATTAAATGGGATTACAATGCTTTTCATGAGTGATAATGGTAATCCTTACTCATCCTCATCCCCTGTACATCACCTATGGATAAACATAACAGGTAATTCAAAACTAATTCTAAACAACACAACAATATCTACATACCTTTATAGAATAAACCCATTTGAAAGATTGCACATGTACGTACAGAAAAATTCTATGGTAATTGCCACCAATGATAGCAAGTTTCTATTCCCTGGAACCATAAACGTATCAAGTGGTTCTTCTTTATACCTAAACAATTCTGTTGTTTCATCAAATCCATACATATATAATCTTTACCAGCAAACAAAAAATAAACAAATGTACTTAAGCGATGGTTGGGCTCCATCTATTTTTACAAACAAAGCACATGTTTTTATTTACAACTCCTCTTTAGGGCCAACATTTAAAGATCCTTTGCCTACTTTATTTAATGCAACATTTGGCCAAATAGTAAATGTAGGTGGAATCTCTGCAAGGGGTACTGTATTAACATCAGCATCTAATTCATATACCGTATCTCCCTTTAAATCCCCATTAAACGCAACATATATTTTTAATTATTCAAAATTGTATTTAGTGTTCGCTGCTACATATACTAATTTTCAACACACAACTAATACGCCAACGATATCTGTATCTTTTACGGTAACTGTAAATAACGTAAAATATACTACTACCCAATCATACCCACTTCCAATACCAAATGCAACAATAACATCTGCATACTACTTTATGCCAATAACTCACTTACCCTCATGGTACTACAATTACACATCTTATAACAACATTTCATCTACCGCTACAGTATCTGTTACATGGATAAATCCATCAGCCTCCCAAGACGTATTTTTGTACTCACCAATGACCACTTTTGCATTTCCATATGATGGGTACTATAACTATACATTCACTGGTAATTCTAATGTAACAATCATATCTTCCCATATAGATGCTAACTGGTATCCTATAACAAACGTCATTAGTGATTTATCATCGCTATTATCTACGTTAAATCCAAGTAAAGTTAGTTCCAATTTTCCAAACAAAATAAACATGTACAATAGCTCAATAGGTTTCTTTATGAACTTAACGGTAACAGGGCAAATATCACCAAGTTCTGCTACATACCTATTTAATGGAACAAGCGTTATCCAAACATATGGCAGTTCAACTGCTGTTATTTATAGCCTTCTAAAATTGTTTGTACATGACCAAACCAACACGCCTGTATCAAACGCAATATTTAATGTAACTTCATACCCATATCCATTTTCAAATATCCCTACAAATCCTCTTATAAGCAATTACTATAACTATCTTAAAATAGTAAACCCTCTATTATATGACTATATAAATACAACATACCACCCATATACCTCCAAAGTATTCAACAGTACATTTGTAAAAACAACATACGCAAAAAATCAATACGTTACTCCCTATTCCCCAATAACAAACAAAACTGGCTATGTAGTATTTCCATTGGTAAGCAATGTTATATCCCCTGGTACACTTGAGAATGGTATGTATACTGGAAGTTATAATCTTTCTGTTATGGCAAATATCACGCTCACAATAAACGGTAACAAACAAAATAAAAATTTTACAGGCTATTTACCTATTTCATTTGTTCCTTATCCCACATTAAGCAATTCTACAAACATTGAGTTTGCCAATGTAAGTATGGTTATATGGCATCCAGACTTTATGATTGTTCCTCCAATTACAATAACGAACCAACCTCCAATTTACGAAACTCAAACAATTCACGTCGGCACTGTTACTATAAGAAGATATGGTGATGTATATCCTACACACAATGTAACCGTTTTTATCAATTTAACAAATCCAGCAGGTGTGGTAACTAATTCATCAATGACTATAATTTCATATAAAAATTTTGTTACAAATAGTGAATATAACATTACTGGTGTATCTTTTACGTTGGGAAGGTTCGGTTTCGTAGGAACAAATAAAATTACTGTTCATATTGTCCCAACTGGTTTAAATACTACGTTGAATAAAACGAAGTCAACTAATTTCACAGTAAATGGATTGCCAACATTATCAATAACCCCTGTTGTAATAACATTTAAAGGGCAGCAACAAACAAACAACAGTAAAATACCAATAGGGTCTGTAATATCTTTAAACACAACCGTTATTAATGGCATTGACGGGCCAGCAACAAATGTGGTAGTGCAATACATGATGAGTTTCAATGGTAGTGCATTTTCTTCTATAGGTTCTCAAACTATATCTTCAATACCCACAAATGGTCAATATCAACTATCACCGTTGCCATTTACTTTATCCAACAATGGAACTTACAACTTTACAGTGGAAATATCTAGTTGGGGGCAACCTAATTCTCATGTAATAACATCAACAACAATAGTGCAAATTTATGCAGTTATGCTCTTAGGAATAAAAAACATAAATTCATACAGTTTCACACAATTGCCCTCCGTACATATAGGGCAATATTTACAACTAAACATTACATTGATAAATAATGGTTCAGCAACAATGAATAATGTTAACCTATCTGTATATCTAGACAACAATGTACTTATATATAGCAACAACGCAATAACAATTCCTGCACAGGGTACCATAACAGAAAACATTAAGTGGAAAGTTAATGAAACTCAGGTAGGTTCTACTCCTTCTCAACATACAATTTTATCTGTTGCAAAATGGTCCAATGAGCAGGTTTCTAAAACATTTACAATAACAATCCTCCCATCGAAGGTATCAGTAAAATTGAACACGGTACTTTCAAATATGTTTAACATTTATCCTAATAATTTAGTAACATTAAATGTAAGTGTAAACTATAACGGAACAAAAGACGCCTCGTTAATAATTACTTTATACAACGGCACTACTCCCGTTTATACATACACCAACAATACCATAAAAGTAGGTTACAATTTAATCAAATTTAATGTACCTGCTATCGCGGGTAGCTATAAGGTGAATATAACTGCAGAGTACAACGGTGTTAAAGCCTATTATGTCTCATCAAATAACTATGTTTTAACGGTAATGCCTCCAGTATCAACTCAGACTGCTCCAACATCTACTTCCTCAAAGAGCTCGTTCCCATTATTAGATTTGATAATAATAGTTATAGTAGTAGTAGTTGTAGTTGCTTTGGTTGTGTTCTTATTTGTGTTGCCAAAATTCATGAAAACAGAATATAGTGAATGTGGAGAATGTGGTGCTATAATACCTGCAAACGCAAGAAAATGCCCTAAATGTGGAGTAGAGTTTGAATACGATACAGTTAAATGCAGTGAATGTGGTGCATGGATGCCTGCAAATTCAAAAGTTTGTAATGAGTGTGGTGCATTGTTTACAGGGCAAAAATTAGAACCAAATTCACCTCAAGAAATAATGAGAAAGGAATACCTTAATTACATACAAAAATACAAGGATATGGCTAAAAAAGAAATGGGAAAAGATTATTCAGAGTTAAATTTCTGGAAATGGTGGAAATCAAAGCCGTCTTATATTACGTACGGTAAGTGGGCTGAACAGCAGGGTTCCAAAATATCAACATCAACTACCAGTCCTACTCCTAATTTGTTTGCACAAGCCTCGCAAGGAGCTGTTAATGTATCATCTCCACAACCAACACAACCAACAAAACCAACTCAACCTTTACAACAACCATTGGCACAACCTCCGGATTTAAAAAAACCTGTTAACCCATCGCAAACAGCTGGATACGCCATTCCGGGGACAACACCCATTACATCAACGAAGAAAGTAGAAGAAGTTGCAGCAAAACCAGCTCCTGAAGAAGTTAAAAAATTACTTGAAACAAAAGGTGGTCCATACCAAGGCACTAGTAAACCAACAGGAAAAACACAAAAATGCCCTAATTGCTCTAGAGAACTACCCGAGGATATTACTGTATGCCCATATTGTGGATTTATAGTAAAATAAACTTATTAGTTTAACTTTTTAATTTTTTATAGGTGCAATTATGGAATCTTCTGCGGTAGGCAATATGAAAATAGAGTGGGCTATGTCCCATATGAAAATATTAAATAAAATAGAAGAAAAATTTGCAAAAACCATGCCATTTAAAGGAAAAAAGATAGCTATGGCACTGCATGTAGAAGCCAAAACTGCCTATTTAGCTATAGTATTAAAAAAAGGTGGAGCAGAGGTATCTTTAACTGGGTGTAACCCATTATCAAGTGATGATTCTGTAATTTCTGCATTAAAAGAAAATTACGGCATTAATGTATACGGCAAAAAAGGTGAATCAGAACAAGAATATTGGGAATATTTTCATAAAATATTAGAGGTTAATCCAGATTACTTAATAGATGATGGTGCCGATTTGATATCATTAGTACACAAAGAATATCCCTCTTTAATACCTAATCTTCACGGCGCAAATGAAGAAACAACAACAGGAATAGTAAGATTAAAAGCTATGTACAATAAAAAAGAGTTAAAAATCCCTGTTATCGATGTTAACGACGCGTATATGAAACATTTGTTTGACAATAGATATGGTACAGGGCAATCTACATTTGATGGAATCTTTACTGCCACTAATTTATCAATATCTGGATCTACTGTAGTTGTTGCGGGATATGGGTGGTGTGGAAGAGGCATTGCATTACGAGCTAAAGGATTAGGTGCCAAAGTAATTGTTACAGAAATAGATCCAATGAAAGCAGTAGAAGCACATATGGAAGGATATACCGTAATGAAAATGTCTCAAGCCATAAAATATGCAGATTTTGTTATTACTTCTACCGGTTGTACTGATGTAGTTTCTAAAAAAGATTTATTGAATGCTAAAGATGGCGTAATACTATCAAATGCTGGACATTTTAACAAAGAAATTTCTTTGCCTGACTTAAATGAATTGGCTATTTCTAAAAAAACGGTAAGGCCTTTTGTAGAAGAATATACATTGAAAAATAATAAAAAAATCTATTTACTAGGTGAAGGTAGATTAATTAACCTTGTTGCTGGTCAAGGCCATCCGGTAGAAATTATGGATCTTAGTTTTTCTTTGCAAGCACTTTCAGCAGAATATATGATAAATAAAAATTACAAACCTAATGTATACTCTGTACCAAAGGCAATAGACGAAAAAGTTGCTAAACTAGCGTTAAAGACTAGAAATATAAAAATTGATCATTTAACAAAAAAGCAAAAAATATATTTGAATACATGGAATGAAGGTACATAGGTGTGATTAAAATGGAAGTAAGAAAAGATTTATTGTATAGCAAAACACATGAATGGGTTAAAAGGGAAACTGAGAAAATTATTGTAATAGGAATATCGGATTACGCACAAAAAGAGCTAACTGATATTGTATATGTTGAGCTACCAACTATAAATAAAAAGTATGATAAAGATAGTGTTATTGCAACAGTGGAATCTGTTAAAGCATCAAGTTCTATATATTCCCCACTTGAAGGAACTGTAATCGAAGTAAATTCAAATTTAGAAAAACAACCAGAAAAAATCAATACTTCCCCATATGATGAAGGATGGTTAGCAAAAATAGAACTAACTGAAAATGGAATGGCTCAAATAAATACCCTTATGAATGCAGACGATTACGAAGCTACAATAACAAAGAAAAATTAAAACAAAAATATCATTCAGTTCTTCCTATTGCTAGCATCCTCTCAATTGGTATACGCGCAGACTCTATAATGGAAGGCTCAATTTTAACTTCGTAAATTTCATTTATTAGGCTGTTTAACAAATCTTCAACACTATCCCTTTTTTGAGGGGAGCAAGTGGCATTTGGTACTGCTATAAACTCCTTATCAGGTACCTCTTTTTTAAGTCTGTGTATCATCCCCTCTTCAGTAGCTATTATAAATTGTTTAGCAGGATTTTTCTTGGCATAACTAATCATGCCTTCTGTAGAAGATACTTTATCGGCTATTCCTATAACCTCTAACCTGCACTCAGGATGAACTATAATCGGAGCATCTGGATGTTCACTTTTGATTTTTTCAATAACATCTTTTTTCATGTTGTTGTGAGTATAACAATATCCTGGCCATGGATATATCTTTTTATCTTTGACATTTTCCATTACATATTTAGCTAAGTTTTGATCTGGTACAAAAATAATCTCTTTTTGAGGTATTTTTTTGACAATATTTATTGCGTTAGCTGAAGTGCAACATATATCACTAATAGCTTTAACTTCTGCAGAGGTATTTACGTAAGATACAACTGCAGCATTGGGGTGTTCTTCTTTAAAAGCCTTAAGTGATTTTACATCAACCATTGCTGCCATTGGACAGTTTGCATATTTGTTAGGGATTAAAACTTTTTTTGTTGGGTTTATTACCTTTGCTGTTTCTGCCATGAAATCTACACCACAAAAAACAATAATATCCTTATTAGTATCCCTTGCCGCATAAGAAAGCCCCAGTGAATCACCTACAAAATCGGCAACGTCTTGGATATCCCCTATCTGATAATTGTGTGCAATGACCAATGCATTTTTTTCTTTCTTTAATTTTCTTATCTCTTCTAGTTGTTCAGCAACACTTTTGGTATTCATAAAACTCACCATTATTTGCTTCATCTGTTACATTGCTAGAAAACTAAATAACATTTTCCCAAATATTATACTATAAAATATTTTTTGTTGGATAATAAATATTCAATTTCATCCCCATAAAATATGTTAAAAATAATAAGCCCACAAGTACAACAAAATTTAAATGTATGTAACATTTGAACAAAACAAAAACAAGATTTATTACGGTGAGTTAATGGTAAACTATCAAAGAGATATGAGAAAAAAAATAAAATTATCTTTTGCATATAAGATAATCATATCTATCTTTATACTCACTATACTATTATTTTCCATTCCTCTTGGCACAAATATATACAAACCGAATAAAGCTATCAATAACATTGTAAATTCAAGCACATACGAAATATCGTTTAAAGAACTAACCCTTCCCTATGGCACATTATGGTCTGTATCTCTAAACAATACAGTTGAATATTCAAATACAAACTATATATTTTTTAATGAAACAAGTGGAACCTATTCTTTCAAGATATTGCCAATTCAAGGATATGTTCCTAATCCCTCAAGTGGAAACCTAACAATCTCTAATTCACCACTAAACAAAATTGTTTCATTCAGCAAAACTTATTATACATTGCTATTTTACGAGAGTGGTTTACCAAAAGGATATAATTGGAGTGTATCTTTACAAAATGTAACAATTTATTCTATAAGTGATGTTATATCCTTTAATTTAACCAATGGCACATATATATATAAAATATCAACTCAATATCCCTATGGTGCAAACCCTTCTCAAGGATCTATAAATATAAATGGCAGTTCTACAATGGTTTTTGTTAAATTTGAATTTATGTACGAGATAACGTTCAATGAATATGGCCTGCCTAAAAATACAGTATGGGGTATATCGTTAAACAACGAAAACAAAAGCACTAATACAGATTCTATAACATATTATGAGGGCAATGGTAGCTATAGATACTTTCTGTTCCCAATAAATGGCTATACAACCCCTTTATATAATGGGTATGTTCTTGTTAATGGGACAAATTTCTATATCAACATATCCTGGCAAGTCAAAACCTATCCCATTATATTTGTAATAAGCAATGGAAATCCTAACTCCCTATGGGGTGTATCTATAAATGGCATTAAAAATTTTAGCAAATCCAATAAAATTATATTTCATGAACCAAATGGTACATACAACTATATTATATACCCCCCTACTGGATATAGTGCTTACCCCAATAGCGGAACAATTAAAGTTTACAATGGTACAACAAACATACAAATAAAAATTACACAAATTGGTAGTTCAATTAACCCTCAATACAACCTATTGTACATAATCCTAGCGATCATAATAGTATTTTTAGTAATGTTATTTTTTGTATTTAAAGTGAAAAAAAAGGAATATTTTATAACATTTAGCCAAAAAGGGTTGCCCAATGACACAAAATGGCATGTTAAAATAGGAAACCAAATTAAAACCTCTAATTCTTCAAATATAATTATTACATTGCCTTCTGGTAAATACCATTACAAAATAAACAATGTTAAGATCAACGAAATAACTTATATTCCTGACCCTAAAGAAGGTACTGTTACAATCACCAAAGAAACAAAACATATCGATGTAATATTTAAGCTACATAATAAAAAAATGTAGCTAAAGGTAAGGATACCTGAATTTAACACCTTTTTTAATTATTTCTGTTGAACTTTCATACCCTGCATCAGCATGCCTAATCACACCAATCCCTGGATCTGCATTTAACACACGTTCTATCTTTTTAGCTGAAGCATCCGTCCCATCAGCAATAATTACAACACCTGCATGAATGGAGTTACCTATGCCTACACCACCTCCATGATGTATAGACACCCATGAAGCCCCTGATATTGCGTTCAAAAGTGCATTTAACAATGGCCAATCTGCTATAGCATCGCTACCGTCTTTCATCGATTCTGTTTCCCTATAAGGGGAGGCAACGGATCCAGTATCATGGTGATCCCTTCCAATAGCTATCGGTGCAGATAATTCTTTATTTTTAACCATATCATTAACCATTTTGCCGAATTTCTCTCTTTCACCATATTTCATATAACATATTCTTGCTGGCAAACCTTGAAAATGAACCTTTTCTTTTGCAAGTTTTATCCATTTAACTAACCTTTTATTATCAGAAAAATTTTTAATGACAGCCTCATCTATTTTATATATATCTTCTTTATCTCCAGATAGGGCAACCCATCTAAAAGGCCCTGAACCTATAGCAAATAAATGCCTCAAATATGCTGGTACATAACCTTGGATATCAAAAGCGTTATTTAAACCATTTTCTTTTGCCCTAGTTCTCAAAGAATTCCCGTAATCAAATACCTTAGAGCCATTATCCTTAAACCACAACATAGCCTTTACTTCTTCTACTATAGCCCTATATACCTCTTTTTTGTATTTTTCTAGGTTAGTATTTCTAAGTTCAAGAGCTTCTTCAAAAGTATAATGATTGGGTATATACCCATAAGTAATATCATGGGCAGCTGTTTGATCTGTTACAACATCTGGTACAATCCCTTTGTTTTTTAATTCTACGTAAACATCTGCAGCATTTCCTAACAACCCTATAGATACTGGTTTTCCCTCTTTAAGAGCTTCCTCTTTCATTTTTAAAGCATCTTCCAATTTATCTGTCCAAGTATCCAAATAACCTTGCTTCAATCTTCTATCTATTTTTGATTTATCAACTTCTACAACAATTGCAACTCCTTCGTTCATTGTTATTGCAAGTGGTTGGGCACCACCCATTTCACCAAGTCCAGAAGATAAAACCCATTTTCCTTTAAGTGTATCCTGGCCAAATTCAATGTGTGCCAATGTAGCTAAAGTTTCAAACGTTCCTTGAAGTACACCTTGAGATCCTATATATATCCAGCTTCCAGCAGTCATCTGGCCAAACATTGTTAATCCTTTACGTTCTAATTCCCAAAAAATATCATCAGTTGCCCATTTTGGAACGATTTGTGCATTTACAATCAAAACTCTAGGAACATCAGGTGAAGTTTTGAAAACACCAACAGGTTTACCAGATTGTATTAACAAAGTTTCATCATTTTCTAATATAGACAATTCTTTTATAATCTTATTATATGCCTCCCAATTTCTTGCTGCTTTTCCTCTGCCACCATATACAATAAGATTGTCAGGATCTTTAGCAACGTCTGGATCTAAATTATTCATCAAAAGCCTCATAGCTGCTTCTTGTTGCCATCCTTTAGAATGAAGGACATTCCCTTTGTAAGCATGTATCTCATGAATAACCATATAAACACACCCTATACAATATTTTTTTTTAACTATTAAAACATATACCTACCAAAGCGACATGGTAGAACATCTAACTTTACAAATATTAATTCATTTTATCTTTTTTATTTACTTTATAGAAGGATGAAAAGGTGTATACGCAATTAATTAATACTTTATTATTTAATCAAGTAATTATTTGATATTATATTGTTTAATAATAAATTAAGTATATAGTAATTATTAAATATCGTAATAACATATATGAGATATATATACAGGTGTGATACATGAGATATGTAAATAGAAACATATTATTGAGGGAAGATCAGATAAAGTGGATTAGGGAAAACACCATTAGTCTATCTCCATTTGTCAGAAAACTTATAGATATAGAAATAGATAAACGAAAAAAAGGTGTTAACTGCGAGGACAAAGAAGAGGTAAGTATTCCCAAAAATGCAAAAGCATAGTACAACTTTTTATGGCAATTGCTATTTTTTAATTTGAGTACTAGCCATCCTGGTTTTGCCATCAATTTTTTCTAGTTTTCAAGTGTTTTATTTTAAAAATTCAATCAAAATTAGAAAAGTTATTATCGCCTCAAATTATATATGGACTCGTCGGGATTTGAACCCGAGGCCTCTACATTGCAAGTGTAGCGATCTTCCAGCTGATCTACGAGCCCTCACAAATTTATACATATTGATATCTCATATATGGAATTTTCTACTATTAAATTCTAACATGAACCTTTTCATGAACTGTAGTGGTTTCAGTACCTTCATTGGTCTCTAAGATGCCACCTTAATGGTAACTGTGCCCGATTATACTAAGTGGCGCAAAAGGTACGTTGTCCTATAAACATCTACCCCATCTTTTTTTCCATATAACTTTCGGCTAGTTGTAACCTCAAATTTGTATTTGCTTTTCAATCTACTAATATTAGATATAAACCGTTTAGTAAAATGTTTGTCTATGATATAAACATCAACACCGTTTTTAAGATATATTTCTTTGGATATTTGTTCTGGATTTATCATAGAAACGAGTTCTTTTGTAATAAGTTCATCAAAGTTCCTAATTTGAACAATATCTTCATAATATCCCCCTCTAAGCCTTGAACATTTTACACACACAGAATAATTATTTTTTACTATTACCTCTTTATCTATAACCACATTTTCATGGTCAAAATCGGTAGAAACTTGTATTCCTAAAGTAACCTTATAAAGAGCCTGATATTCATTGCCATGAATCATTTTTACTGATATGGACTCTATTTTTGAGCCTTTATCTAATTTTAAGTTTGAAATTATTATTTTATCTAAACTTATACAATCATGCCATTCTTTTCCTATTAGTACAGCATTGCAAAATTTACAACGCATTACGGCAATTTTATCAGGTATTTGGACTACGGTATGACTCTTAAAATAACATTCCTTGCATTGGCTATCAATAAAAATTTCATTTTTTCCACATACTACACAAAACATTTTATTCCCCCTATAATTTAAGTAAAACCACATGCATTATATTATCTATTAACATAACAGTATCCTTATCAACAAATCCATTACTTATAGCAACACCTACTGTATAATTACCAAAAAGGTTGCAGTTGTCATATTCATTAAGCAGTTCTACAAACTCTTTATCAGATATCTCCTCTTTTCTATAAAATAACTCCGATATATATATATCCACACCATTAAAGGACAAATGCTTTCCTATAATATTTGAATCAGCAGCTGCTAACACATTCCCCATTACACTTTCATGTATTTTTGCACATATTTTTGGCATTGTTTAATATGCACCTTCATCAGTAATGACAATACGCTTCTTATCCCCGTCCTTTTTCATAAAAACGAGCCCTTGCTTATGTAGTGTTTCCAATATTCTAACAAAGCTATTTTTATCCAATCCTTTATCTTCTACATATTTCAGTAACTCTTCCTCTGTTGGATATTCTTTATGTTCATCAAAGTAAGAGCGAATAAATTTTTCTCCAGATTTCATATCCATGCGTTTCTTTGCGCTTATCCCTGTAGAGAACTGGTCTATATCTATTGTCCCCTTAGCATTGGCAACAGTCCTTTGTAGGAAGTATTCTTCTATGCTAATGGCTCTTTCTGCATCCTCTAAATCTACTGTAGAAGATAACCTCAATTTTGCACTAGCCTCTGACATTCTAATGCATGCTTCTAGTTGCCTTGCAGTTATTGCAATAGGCCTTCCCCCTTCCCCTGAACTAGAAGAACCAGTGTTTCGTTTTGAAATATAATACTTTTTAATATGTTCCATGGTCTCAGGTAACAATACAGGGAATATATTGTTTTTTGCATATGCAATATATTTTTTCAAGAAAGAGGGAGTAAAATATGGTTTATTGCCTTCGAATTGTATTTCTTCTGAATCTAATCTGTTTTTTTGTGAAACATCTAATTCACCACTTCTATGGGTCTCCAATATATGAGTTGCAATGCGCGTATCTCTCTCTTCATCTGGTTGATCTGTTAATGGAAATATTGCATCAAACCTGCTTAAAAGAGTTTGAGGCAAATCTATCTGGGAAAGCAAAGATTCTTCTACATCACTTGTATCGAATCTACCCCATTTCGGATTAGCTGCAGCAAGTACGGCACACTGGGTTGGCAATGTTGCAGTTATACCTGCCTTAGCAATACTTATTGTTTGTTGTTCAAGAGCTTCATGCATGCTTGATCGATCTTCATTGCTCATTTTGTCTAGTTCATCAATACATGCGATTCCTTTGTTGGCAAGAACTAACAAGCCAGCTTCCAAAGTCCATCTACCATCTCCTAATTCATCACGAACAGCGGCAGCAGTTAATCCAGCAGCACTTGCAGATTTTCCACTAGTGTAAATACCTCTAGGTGCTATTGAAGCTACATATCTAAGCAACTGGGATTTTGCTGTACCAGGGTCCCCTACAAGCAAAATGTGTATATCCCCTTTTATTCTTGTACCATCTCTCAGCTGTTTTGGTACTCCTCCGAAAAGCTGCAATGCAATTGCTTCCTTTATTTTATCCATCTCTGCAATACTTGGGGATATAGATTTAACAAATTTATCAACAATTAAAGGGTCCTTTGACGCTTCTTTAATCTGCTCAATATCCTCTGTAGTAAGTTCAATTTCTTCATATTCTTTTTTTTCTTTGCCTACTGAAATAGCTTCCATATAAATATCAAAATAACTCCTTGTAGATTTGCCTTCGTAACTATTGGTTTTTAAAATGCCTGAAACAATCACCCTTAAACCAGGAACAATATGTCCCGTTATATCATCCTGCAAATGTATCTCAAGAGACTGTGGTTGAGTGCTAGCATCTATTGCATCACCAGTCTCTTCAACTTCAATCCTCTGGAAATCAATAAATCTAGATAACTTTGGTTCCAATACAAATTTACCATTACCCTGTGCACCACATCCTCCTTGGTCTGTATAACACTCGCGGGGGAATTTTATGGTTAAACCATCCTGTGGTTCCAAAATATGTGCACCACAACTTTTACACCTAAATACACCATCTAACAATCTAGGCCTAACATCACTAACTTTTCTTACAAGCCCTTCTATCGAAATAAGTTTGTTTAAATGTATTGCACGAATATCCCTAATACGAACTTTATAATCATCAGGTATGTCAGTAATCCTTAAGTTGATCATGTTTATAGAAACATCTTTGTTAGCAAAATGTTCTTTAACAAGAAGTTCTTTGCCTTTTGTCAATAAATCCTCTGGTGTGGATAACAACTCAATAGAAAACTCAGGGCTAATTTTTTCAATGATTTTGAAAGAAAATACAATACTTCTTTTTTCAGGATATTTTTCCTTAAGAAGGCTAATTTCTGTACTAACGGATTTATCTTCAAAAATTTCCATCCACTTTTTTTTCAATTCTTCTTCATTGAATGCCATTGTTACACACCACTCAATTTGCCTTTTTTGGATTTCTTTTGGTGTTTTTCCTCTGCTTTTTTATTCACATTATCTTTAGAATTATCTGTTTTAATGTTGGGCGATTTAGAAGTATCACCAGAAGCCGTATCTGAAACTTTATTAGTATTGGCAATAGTTGAATTTGAATCAGTTGAAGAAGGGTTAGGGGTGGTAATCAAAGAATCTTTCTTCGATATAACTGCCTTTGAATCTTGAGGGATAGTATTTTCTATTAAATTGGTTGGTTTACCAGAACCTTCTGATTTTATGCTAGCATCTAGTATATTTGGTGATTTATTGTTAATATTGCTATTAGCAAGGCTTTTTATATTATCATTATTATCTTGTTTTGTTGTATTTATATCCTTACCACTGCCTAAAGCAGGAACTTTTTTGATAGTGTTTTGATCTGTTTTAAGCTCTGGCGTAATAGTAGAAATAGGGGTTTTCAAAGCATTTTCCAGTTCCTTCTTTAATGCATCTATCTGTGCTAATTTATCTATGTTACTATTATTCTCTTCTGCATCAACCTTTTTCGAATCTCCTTCAGAAACAAAAGCATTTTCAACCATGGAATTTTCTTCCACATATTTTTCATTAAAATCATTACTAATTAAACTAGAGTTGCTTTCCTTATTGATGCGGTTATCAATTGATGTATCTAAGCCCTTATTGTCTTCTTTAATGCTCTCCTTTACCTTTGAATCCTCAACGTTTTTATCAGAATTGTGCGGCATAGACATAGGCTCATTTTTAATCTCTTCTTTTTTTATATTGCTACTATTGCTTTCCTTATTGATGCTGTTATCAATTGATGTATCTAAGCCCTTATTGCCTTCTTTAATGCTCTCCTTTACCTTTGAATCCTCAACATTTTTATTAGAATTGTGCGGCATAGACATAGGCTCATTTTTAATCTCTTCTTTTTTTATATTGCTATTTATGCCATTACTTTTTTCATTAACCCCTAAACTATCTAC